>Ga0256404_1000053_pt1 | contig 248176 bp, 211 predicted proteins | sample RumenRJG_01DNA_FD_185990 | JGI IMG/M metagenome (GOLD analysis project Ga0256404, IMG submission 185990) | Bovine rumen microbial communities from Lethbridge, Alberta, Canada - RJG_01 | ecosystem: Host-associated > Mammals > Digestive system > Stomach > Rumen | place: Canada: Alberta...
CGCGCCGCCAGCGTTCGTTCTGAGCCAGGATCAAACTCTCCATGATTATTTCAATACCCCGAAGGGTAATGATCTTCATAAATTGTTCTCTCCAGCTGAATATTTGCTGAATTGATTTATCAATCGAGTTCCGAGAACCGGAACTCACGGGTTGTGTTTTTTATGGTAAAAACACTAAAAAATTATTTAGTCAGTTATTTCCTTCCCTGATCTGTCAAAGAACTTTTTGCTTTGTTCTGTGCCGCAACTCAGTGTTGCGACGGTGAAAATGAATATATATCTTTCTAAACTTTTCGTCAATAGTAAAAGCCTTATTTTTTATATTTTTTTTAAACTTTTTTTTCATTTTTTTCAAAGGAAATAACAAGTAATTCACGGGTTTTGTAAAAGAGATATATTCATTTTCTTAATACGGAGATGCTCAGAAAAAAAATGCGGAGTGGAAAAATATATAAGGCTGCATCGAGGGGGCTTTGGCGTTTAGCCATAAAAAAAATCCGAGGATTTTCGAATGCATAGCAGGCGAAAACCGCAGGATTTTTTCACAAAACCCAGCTCGCCCGCAGCCTTATGTATTTTTCAACGGGAGCATTTTTTTTCTGAAGAGCATACTTTTTTTATAGATTTCGTAACTTATATATCCCTTTCAGGTGTTTTACTTTATAATGGTAGAAATGAAAACGAAAAAGTATAAAACAATTCATGCCCTCTGGTTTCTTTTCTGTTCTCTTATGTTTCTGATGGGAGAACATTTATTCCTCTTCAGGAATTCTTTTCACGATAAAAGCCGCTTTTTTATCTTTATACTTTTTACCGGCTTTATGGCTTTCTGTAATGTTCATCCGGATCTGGTGAGTAACATAAAAGATAAGAAGCTTCATCACTGTGCAGGTGGAGTTTTCTTACTTAAACTCTTTCTATTTACAACTGCAGTTTCCATTATCCTTGTAATCTTCTATCAAAATTATGACATCAAAACCCTCATATGGATTTTCATGATAGAACTGATTACCTTCTGGAACGGAATAATCAGAACCTATATCTATTCAACGCAAATGGGAATAAAGCTGCGGGTTCTGGGCGCCCTGTGCGGCATGATACCAGTTGTTCACCTGATTCTTTTGTTCATCATAATTAAAACTGTAGATTATGAAATTGAACTGGAAACAGAAAAAGAAGAAATCAATGAAAAAAGAAAAGATCTGAAAGTCTGTGCCACTAAATACCCTCTCGTTTTTGTTCACGGAGTCTTTTTCAGAGACTTCAGACATTTTAATTACTGGGGAAGAATTCCCGATGAATTAATCAAAAACGGTGCAGAGATTTATTACGGCAATCATGAATCTGCAACTCCGGTAAAAAAATCGGCAGAAGAACTTGCTGCAAGAATCAAAGATATTTTAAAGGAAACCGGAGCAGAAAAAGTAAACATCATAGCCCACTCTAAAGGCGGTCTGGACTGCCGTTATATGATCAGCCGCTGCTTTATGGAAGATTATGTTGCAAGTCTTACAACTATTAATACACCGCACAGGGGCTGCGAGTTTGCAGAATATCTTCTTAATGAAAAATTCCCGGAAGAAACAAAAGAAACAATTGCATCAACATACAACAAGGCTCTCAAACTGCTTGGTGACAAGGAACCTGATTTTCTTGCTGCAGTAACAGACCTTACACAAAAGGCCTGTGTAAATATGAACACTTTTGTAACAGACAGCAGCAAGGTTTATTATCAGAGCGTAGGTTCTATTCTTGAAAATCATAAGGGTGGACGTTTTCCTCTGAATTACTCTTACCATATTGTAAAGGAATTTGATGGTGAAAATGATGGTCTTGTTGGTGAAAAGTCTTTTGAATGGGGAAGCAATTTTACTCTGCTGAGGCCTAAAGGAAAACGAGGCATTTCCCATGGAGACATGATTGATTTGAACAGAGAAAATATTCCGGGCTTTGATGTCAGGGAATTTTATGTTAAACTTGTTTCTGGATTAAAAGAACAAGGCTTTTAGGAGGAAAAAAAATTGAAAACAGCAGCTGTATTTTTTGCAGATGGATTTGAGGATATTGAGGCACTCTCACCAGTTGATTATTTGAGACGCGCCGGTGTAGAAGTTATTACCGTTGGTGTAAAGGGAAAGCCTTTTAATGACACTATGATTGTTACCAGTTCTCATAATGTGCCAATGATTATGGATATGAGTCTGGACACTTATATGAAAAAGTTTGGAGATTCCATTCCAGACTGCGTAGTTTGTCCTGGTGGTGGCAAAGGTGCAATCAATCTTTCTGAGTGCACTACCCTTCTTGAACACCTTGAAAAGGCATGGGATGCAGGCCGCCTCGTTGCTGCTATCTGCGCAGCCCCTGCTGTTGTTCTTGGAAAGACTAAGATTCCTGCAGGCAAAAAATGGACTTGTTATCCAGATATGGAAGGTGAATCAAAGGCTGAATACCAGAGCGGTTACAGCAATAAGGTTTTTGTTACTGATGGAAATCTTGTTACTTCAAGAGGCCCTGGAGCCGCAGAAGAATTTGCAATGGAACTTGTTAGACTTTTGGCTGGCGAAGAAGTTTATAGAAAGGTACATGACAGCGCACAGATGCGCTAAGGCTAAAAAAAGGTGGTTGATTCGTTCAACCACCTTTTTTTATTACAATTCATTTTCTTTATTTTTAATCTGTTCACCCAGGTTCTTAATCTCTTCCTGAATATCATTTAAGATTCTGATATCATCCGGATTAGAACTAGTGATTGATGCACCTTCTAAAAGCATCTGGGAAAGTTTAAGCCCCATTTCTTCGTACTTGCAGTCTCGACTGGTTTCAAGTTTATGGATTTCTATTTTTGTTACGCTTTTATCTGTAAAATCCTGAACCTTGTCTCCTGCTCTTTCAAGTGCTTCTTTTGAAGCCTTTGTTCCGCGAGAAAATAAATCTTTTACCTTATTTCCAAATTCTTCCATATCCATAATATTACCCTCTGTTTATATTCTCTTGATTGCAAGCAAGGTTAAGTCATCAGACTGTTCATCTTCCAGCATCTGATCGTAATCTACGTAGTTAGTACCAGTAGAATCCTCTGACTTGTAAGCTGCATAGTAATCATACATATTAAAGTATTTTAAAAGGAATTCGTCAATCTTTTTATCAATTCTTATGTAATCTGTCTGTGAAACTTTATCAGATTTATAAAGACGGAAAACCTTTTCCAGTGATGCAAGAGCAAAAATTGATTCCTGTACACTTCCCTCACACTTTGTAAAATCAAACTCAAGCACCTCGCTAGTATTCGGGTTATCCTGCTTTGTTAGTGTATATTTACGTTTGTTATATACTGCTTCAATAATCTGCTGTACACGCTCAGGCCCAAACTCTTCCTTTGCATCTTCCATCTTAAACTCAGATTCTTCTTCGTGAGTTTTAGGATTCATCTTCTTAACTTCTACTTCATTCTGGCGAACTGTATAATCAAGTTCTCGTATACGGCGGGTAGACTCTTCAATACCGTCTGTATAGAGATAGAGGATATCACCATGATTAAGGATTGTCTTTTCAACAACAAAACCACCACGCATTGCAACCAGATCCGAAGTAAATACACCAGCTGTAGGAGCTGAAGCAAGAGTCAGAACTTTTATTTTATGACTTGCAGAATCATAAATATGAACAATATTATCTCCGGCGTTACACATATAAAGTTCGCCTGTCTTTACATTTAAAAGACTGATAATAAGAGTTGCAAACTTACCGCGAAGACCAAGTCCTTCAATAAAGTCATTAATCTGTTCAACAAGCTTTTCAAGGTGAGTTCCATTTTTTGCGTAAGACCACTTTTCAAAGTAACGGCGAAAGATTGTAGCAACGACTGTCATGATAATGGCCGCTGGAATACCGTGTCCTGAAACGTCGCACTTAATAATTCCAAACCAGGTATCATCAAGACGCTTATAGTCAAAATAGTCACCAGATACGCCTGATTCACCTTCGTAGTAACCAAAGGCTTCAAGCTCATTATCTTTATATTCCGCAAAGGTGTTCTTGTTATTTGCTCCTAAAGCTTCCAGCGGCAGGAAGGCCTTCTGAACCGCCTTACCGTCCATTGCAAGAGCTTCTTCTTCGGCATTTGCTACCAGCTCACGGGTCATGTTATTAATTGCATCACCAAGACGGCCTACTTCATCCTTAGATTTTATTTCTACATCCTTACCCTTAAGATTAATCTTATTCTTTGTCTGTCCAATCATAATTACATGCTTTTCAAGCTTTTGAACCGGACGAACAATCAGAGAAGCAAAAAGGTATGCACCAACAATTCCAAAGACAACCGCTGCAAGAGCAACAATCAGAGAGAACAAAACAATTTTTCTGATTTCGGCATTAAGACTGTCTATAAGGCTCTGCGTAGAAAGTTCAAGATAAATAACACTGTGAATATAGTTTCCTGTAGTACCCTTACGATACATTACAGGTCTGTAGAAAATGTAGTCTGTATTTGTACGGTCAAGATTTTCCGTATCAAACTGTGGGAAAGATCCGGCAGATGATTTTGAATAATCTGCAAGACGGGCATCAAGTTCATTTCTAAGTTCAACAATTACATCTGAAAGTCTGTCTGCTTCTTCATTATCTTCAGGTATAACTGATGCATAAAGACTCTCTGCTTCTTTTGAAAGGCTGTCTATCTTATCTGACAGTTCTTTAAGATCTGCTGCAATTGATTTATCGAGTGGCTTTAATTTGTCAGTTACATCAAGAATCACTTTTTCTTTAATTTCTGATTCACCGTAAATTAAAGAATAACTTTCTGTTTTTACATCAATATCCGGATCATTTGTTGCCCAGATATAATTTAAATTTTCTGCTGAATCAGAATCAAGCTGCTGACCAATAATTGTGACATACTTAACTTCTGACATTGCATCCTTTTGTCCAGGAAGAGCAGAAAGTTCCAGAAGATTGTTTGCAGGGAAGAAGTTTTTTACACCAGAATGTAAACTTTCCAGGAGAACCTCAGTTCTGTTCTGCAGACCGGCTGCCATGGTCTGCTCCTGCAGTCTAATTACGTTATAACCATTCTCAAGCGAAACGGCTATTACAACAGCAATTACAAGTGAGAAAGCAAATACAATAAGTTTTTTCTTGAGGCTTGGAAGCCTGCTGAAATTTTTCCGTAGATTTTTTAATGGCATGGCAGCTCCTGTTAGCAGTGAATTAACTTCACTTTCTGTTAATTTTCTTTCATTTATATTCTGGTATATATTGATTACAACAAAAATTAAAATAACTGCCACAAGCATGAGTAATACAAAAATTACAACAAGGCTTATAGCAAGCTTATATTTATATTTTCTGAATTCAGGACTCAAAGAAGATTCCGGTATATATTCTGCTTCAATCTTCAGAGTTCCTGTTTGTGAAATCTTAAGTAAACTTCCTGTAAAATAAAGTCCACGATCTGTATGTAAAAGTCCTATCTTATAATTTCCTTCATCAAGGTCATTTCCAAGTTTTACAGAGTCAATACGGGTATCTGATTGAACTTTAAACTGTCCGTTTTCTGCAGAGAGGATAAGGTCATAAGGAGCCTTTCCATCACTATCAATATAGATTTCCTTTATTCTTCCATCATAAGTAAAGCCGCCACCATTAATTACAAGGTACTCTTCTCCACTTTCATTTTTCTTTTTTTCTACACTTGTAATGTAAGTTGAAGGCTGATATTTATTTAAGATATACAAAGCAGAAGCCGGCTGACCAACATTTCCTACTTCGTCAACTGCAGCAACAGAAATAATGTAAACTCCGTTAGGTCTGTTATAATAACGACCGGTAGTTAGTTTACTTGTTACGTTTGAATTTGAAACTGTAAGCCTGCGCTGCTTAGTAAGCTGAGCACTATATTTATTCAAAAGACTTTCTTTTATTTCTTCCACCTTAGCAGCAGAAAGCTTCATAGGATGTTTTTTAGAAACAGAAATTGATTTTGGGATTGAGCCCAGATAATCAATTTTATAGAGATATTGGGCAGTATCATCTGACACAGAAGGCTTCCAGCCAAGACTGTAATTATTTGAATCAAGGAAGCCATAGGAATCAAGATTTTTAATCTCAATTTCAGGAGCAAGAGGTGGTGTTAAATCAAGATGATAAGTTATCTGAGCCGGCTCAGACCAGTTACCCGCATAGTCTGTAACACGAACAGAAAGGATATAATTTCCATCTTCCTTTGCCTTTAATCTGACTACATTTTCTTTTGTAAAATGTTCAATCTGTTTTGGAGGTTCTGTAGCCGTATCATAAGACCAGGTATATGAGTATCCGGAAATATTTGAAGAGTCAGACGGGAAATTAATCTGAATGCGGACATCTTCTGAGCGAGAGCTTTTACCTTTTCGGAAAGAAAGCGGTACCAGAGAAGGAGGTAAAACACTTTTATCTGGTGAAAGAATTGCAATAGAGTTTTTAGATACAGTATTTATCTGCTGCCATACAAATGAAAGAACACTTTCGTTTTCTTCATTTTCAAAAGTAATCAAAGGATTAACGAATAAGTTTGAGTTCTTATTTTCTACCAGGCTTGTTTCATTCCAGTAGCTTCCATCCTTCTTTACCATATAGACAGACTCTCTACCGCGTCTTGTATCAAACCAGGTCATATAAAGAGAATCTTTATAGGTAAACATTACAGGTCTGCTTGCATTACCGTTATTTGAAATCTGTTCTGCAGAAGCTGCTTTCACCCCTTCTGCCGTAACATTTTCAATCCATATAGAAGAATTAACAGAATCTGTGCGTTCCCAGAATACATAAACCTGTCCATCATATTCATAAAGACCTGGTCGCTGGTTCTGATATTCATGGAACTGCTTGCTTCCACGGGAAGTTAAAGAGTTTCTTCCTGTAATCAGTAAAGGCTGACTCCAGTTTCTTCCAGAGCGAGAGGAATCAACTGTCATATAAAGCTGGTAAGAAAGTCTGTTAGTTTCTGCCGAAGTGTACTGGGCCTGGAAAACAACAATATCACCAAAAGATGATGGACATAAAACCGGAATAAAGGGGTTTCTGTAAGATGCAGCCGGCTGGAACTGAGAAAGTTTTGGCCACCTTATTCCGTCAGAAGATTCTGCCGAGAAGATTGTAAAAGAGTTTTCCTCTCCGACAGAAGTAAAGAGTCGGAAAGAGTCTGAGCCACTTGCATATATTCTTGGCGCAACTGTAATTGATGATGTAGAAGGGATTTTTGATTCCACAAAAGTTTTACAGTTGTCTCCCGAAACAAAAACAGCAAGGTTGGAAAGACCTGTCATAACGGCAACACCGACAGTTCCCTTTTTTAAGACTGCAACAGTATAAATATCAGGAACATCATCACCGGAATAAGAGAATGGACCCGCAAAGCGGCGGTTTTCTGAATAGTCTTTAAGACTTGTATATGTTCTTACAGAAAGATAAATCTGCCGCGCCGAAGGATCTACTTCCTGCCAGAAAAGATAGGTTTTATTTCCATCGGGTGCTTTTACAGTTACAGGGAATCTTGAATCTGTATCTGTAATAACAGCAGGATTTTCCCAGTAGAAGTCTGCAGCAAAAAGCAGGTTCGAGCATAGGCTTGAAAAGAAAATAAAGAGGAATAAGATTTTTTTGAAAAGCTGTGTATTTTTTCTCATTGCCTAACTTCGTGCCTCAATCTTATTCTTTAACTCTTTAATTTTCTGCGAATTTTGATTCTGAGGCTTTTTCAAAAGCTGTTCAACAATCGCATTTGCACCTACTACATTATTATTCTGAAGCCTCTGAATTGCAAGCTGATAAAGACGCTCATCTTCTGTAGAAAGAACTGTAGAAGTATTTCCACCAATCTTTGTTGTAATTTTATCTTTTAAGGCCATTGCTTCTTTATTATCAGAAACAAGAGCCAGAGCCTCATCTATTTTTGAAAGTGCACTCTGCAGTTTTGCAGTATCATTACCAGCAGAGTTGTAAATCTTCTGTGCATCAGCTACAAGCTTTTTAGCACGATTTGCACCGGTGTTACTTACAGGCTTCTGGCGGATTCCAATATCAATTTCAACCTGATAAATCAAATCCTTAAGACCTTTATATGACGGATCGAGTTCGTAATAATCAAGAAGATTTGCATAACCTTCCTGTCTTGTATCATTACTCTTACACATCATTCTGGCCATTTCTATTTTCTGAGCAAATTCTTCGTTGAACTTTTTAGGATCAAGAAGGCGGTTTATACGCAGGGTAAGAATTGAAGCTTCCTGATTAAGAGGATATACGTACTGAAGCTTCTGTATACTTTCAAGAGCCAGAGCAAGATCAGCCTCTCCACCGGCACGGTCTCCCTCTCCTATTTTACGGCTGCCTTCATCAAAATACTGGTAAGCCATATTCAAAAGCTGAGACATTTCCGGATACTGTGGAGCAGAAGGCAGAATCTCACGGCCAGTCTTCATGGAAATTGCTGTATTTACAAAGTTGAGCAGGTTTGAAATTTCTTCATCTTCATTTACATTTGTAACTGCCCAGCGGATTTTTGCCTGATTAAGATATTTTTCTGCATCATCAAAGCGGCCGTTAAAATATGCGTCCTTTGCACGGGTTTTAAGATCACGGACTTCACGAACTACAAGTTCATTTTCTGCCTTGGCTATACTTTCACCAAGAATCTGAAGCTTACGGTCTGTTTCAGAACGAAGGGCTTCATCATTCTGATTCATAAGGGCTTCGTCATATTTTGAAAGGGCATCCTGAAGTTTTTTGCGGGCTGTATCAAAATCTTCGCGGCGCAGTGCATTCTGTGCCTCATTAAAGCGCAGGTCTGCTTCGTTACGGGCAAGCTGTGCTGCCGTCATCTGCTTTTGAGCAAGAGCAGCCTGTGACTGAGACTGGCTGATTAACTGAGTAAGTTTTTGTCTTTCGCTTTCAATATTTTGCTGAGCTGTCTTTACATATTCCTGTATCTGCTCATTTTCCTTCTGCTGAGGATGGCTGTTAAAATTTTCGAGAATAACGGTATTATAAGAACCAAGAGTTGCAATTCCCTTTTCTGCAAGAGATTTTGTATGCTGCGAAATCTTATATGAAATATCCGGATAACTGTAAACAATTCCAAAATCAAGTTCCGGATTTGCATTGAATGTATTCTGATAATCAAGTGATTTTGAAATATCCCTGTTCAATTCTTTTAAGATATTATCCGGAATTTTTGTAAAGAAGCCTTCGCGGTATTTATCTGCAGAAGTATAATAAACAAGAGCCCCTTCGTAAATTCTTGATGCATCTTTTGAGTAGTATTCTGTAATTTCTGCCCAGGAGCCGGTAAGAGCCTCTTCTTCTTTTACAAAAATATCATCCAGTGTTTTTTCATAAAGCTCTGAAAGGCCTGTAAAATCAGAATTCGAACCAACTGCCCAGGCATAAGAACTGATATGTTGCTTTTCTTTATTACCGGCAAGGGCTGTAATCTTATCATTTGAATCAAAAAGATTTTTAATAAGTTTTGCCTTTTCGTTACTGTCAGATTTAATCAAAGCAATATCTTTTTTCTGACTTTCTGTAACAGCAAGAATATCAGCACGAACCTGAGTAAGTCTTAAAGCACTTTCACAGAGATTTTGCGCATAATCGCAGGTTGCATAATAAGAGTCATAAGGATTTTTAAGGGCATGGCCGTTTTTGCCGGCTGAAGCAATCTTATAAATATCGAGAACACGACGGTCCAGATTACAATATCTTCCTACTTCCGAAACAAAGGCATTATTTATTGCTGTCTCATAAGTGCCATACTTTTTTAGAAGCACAGCATAAACTGCCTCGTTCATTCTTCCAAGAGCAGCATTCCATTGGGCATCCACGGCACCAAGAATACCAGAATCCGGCACAGTTTCAACTCCAAAAACAAAACGGAACATAAAAGGCAGGAAAGAAGCATCTGTTGAATCAGAATCAAGCTTCTGCACCTGGGCAAACTGAGACTGAAGATCTGCCCCTACCTGAATAATTCCTTCACGCAGGCGGTTATAATTTCTAAAGGTATCTTCAACCTCTGTCAGTCTGTTTACAGCCTGATCATACTGTTCTGCTTTTACAGCTTTAATAAAATCATTAACAGTATTATTTAAGCGAGGAAGATAATTCTTTTCTTCAAACTCTGCAATTCTTAAATCAAGCTCTGCGAGTGTTTTATCTACTGCCCCGGTGATTTCCGGATTATTTTCCCACTGGTCATAAAAATTGTCGCGGTAAAGCCAGAAGCCTTCTTTTGCCTTTTCTACTGCAGCTATGTATTCGCCAGCTTTAGACTTTGCTGCTGTTTCATTTTGAATCTCAAGGAACAGAGCTCGGAAATAGTTAAACTCAGCCGACTTTTTCAAATCTGCAATGAACTGAAGATTCTGGTCTGAAGGGTGCTTTTCAAATTTTTCAAGCTGAGCTGTAATCTCGTAGATTTCCTTGTTGTTTCCAGGATCAGTCTGAATAAGGGTAATGAGTCGTTCCGCAAGAATTGAGTACTGATTGCGGGCATGCATGATTCTTTTTATACGGGTCTGGGCATTATCAAATTTTTCCGGATTTTTTTCGATGTAGATATTAAGCTGTCTTAAAGCTTCATCATATTCTGTACGGCGGATAAGACGGTCTATTTCAAAAAGGGACAAGTCATCCTTTTCCTGTGATTTCTGGGCAAAAGCACAGGGAGCTGCGAGAATAATTACAAATGTCAGACAGAGAAGAATTTTCCCTTTCATATTATTTATATTATAATCTATTATATTTTATTTTCGGCAAATAAGATATTATACTTATAGAAAAGAATTAAAATTCCGAAAAAGAAGTAAGTTATGAAGAAAATGGCGGCTTTTGCCCGCAAATTTACATTTATAAGTCTTCTCATTCTTTTTTCTGCCAGAGCTTCTAAGGCTTCTGCCCTTGGTTTAACAGATGCAAGTTCTGCCCTGGGAGACATTTTCTCTACCTTTGTTGACCAGAATGAAGGTACAACTTCCTTCCGTTCCCTTCTGATTCCTTTTGGAGGCCGAACAGAAAGCCTTGGAAATGCCTATACAGGTCTTTGTGACGACATAAGCTTTCTCCGCTTTAATCCGGCTGCAGGTGCAATCCAAAAAGAAACACAGATTGCCCTCTTTCACAATTCCTGGATAGCTGATTCCAAGCTTGAAACTCTTGCTTTTTCAACTAGATTCAAAAATATAAGGCATTTAAGCCTTGGTGGTTACATTTCCTGTTTTTACATGCCTTTTACAGAATATAACATTTTTGGAGACAGAGTTGCAGGAAGTTATTACACAGAAACATTTGCTGCCTTTAACGCTTCTTATAATCTTTTAGCAGGTTATGATTTTAAGGGACTTGCTGCTGGAATTACAGTAAAAGCAGGCTGGCGGGGTATGCCGGACTATACTGACAATGATACGGGGGCTATTATTGGAGGTTCAGGACTGAATCAAAGCGCTGTCGCCATTATGGCTGATTTAGGCATAATGATGCAGTTTAATTTCTTGAAGTTCTATTCTTCCAGAGATCCAAACGTTCGCATTGGTATTTCTGCACAAAATGTTGGAGTTGCCCTTACCGGCTTTGGAGAAGGCTTAAAGCTGGATGATCCTTTACCAACCACAGTGGCTGCAGGTATTTCTGTAAAATTCATCAAGCCGATTACACTTTCAGCTGATTTTGTTCAGCCGCTGAACCTTCTGGATCTTTCAAACTATCAGATTCCATACTTAAATGCAGGCATTTCAATTCAGTTTGCCTCTTTTGTTTCTTTACTTGGCGGTTTTTCTCTTAAAGGAGCAAATCCGCGCATAAGTACAGGGCTTGAATTTGAAGTTGCAAAAATCAGATTGAATATGACCTACACTCTTGACCTTGCGACTTCCCTTGCCCCGCTTAACAGAATAAGTCTTTCTGCAAAAATTCTTTTGGGAGATAAAGGCCGCAGCATTATTGATGACCAGGTAGATGAATATTATAAGCTTGGTCTTAAGTATTATGCTGATGCAAAATGGGAAGATGCAATTGCCGTTTGGGAAGAAGCCGTTAAATTAAACAAGCGCTTTGACCCGGCAATTCAGGGAATTCAAAGCGCTCGTTATCAGATTGAAATGTTTGAAAACATCAAAAAGAGTCTGATGCTCGATTAATATTCCTTATCTAAAAAAAGATCCCGAAACAAGTTCGGGATGACAATAATTTATCGCTTCTTACAGAAAATTCTGTAGTTCATCCATGGGAAAATAGAATCCCGCGCTTCAAGCTTTGTAAGCCACTCTGTACTTACTGTATTTGAACCAAGAGAATCAAATACTGCAGTAAAGGCTGCAATAGATTCCTTAAAGCGTTTTTCTGCAAACTGAGGGAATTCGGAGCGGTTAATCATTTTTGGAAGATTAAGGCTCTGGGCAAGCATAAGCTCTTTTGCACCAAGATTCAAAAGACGGGTCTTTAAGCCTGTATCCATAGGGAAACGGCCTGCCAGGTCTATCATTCTCTCGCAGCTTTTTCTGATATAGCGCATCATCCAGCAGTTTTTGCTTGAAAGAAGGTTTTCGCCATAGCCGGTACCAATTCCAGCTGAAAAATATGGTTCAATCTTTTCAAGATTATACTGTTCATCACACATTTTATCGCATGAAAGCACAGAAAGGCCTGCCTGGCTAGCTTTTCTAATTACTTTTTCAAGCCAATCTGCAAACTCGTACCATGTTTTGCTGAGCTTTGAAACATCCAGAGTACAAACTTCAGTAACAAAGTTATATGAAGGTAAAAGTTCTGCCGCTTTTGTAAGAGTCTGAAGACGTTTTTCTACAAAAGCACTTGAATCTTTTTCTACCTGTGCCTGAGCACATTCTTTATTGTAAAGGCAGCCTGAATCCTTAAAACAGCGGTTCCAGTACTTAAAGCCAGTTGAATAGCGGATACCATCTTTATCGATAATGGCAGAAAGTTTTTCCATAGGAAGCTCAAAGCCGATATCTCTGTTCTGATTCTTATAGCACTCAGAATAAATTATTCCGTTTTCACCGAACAATTCACAGTCAATAACACGGTTGCGGGCAAAAATTACAAGTGAATTATCTGTTCTTGAAGGATAGAAAATACCTGCTTCAGGTACATTTTCAGAAAAAAGAACACTGCGGGAATCAAGAATTGTATAAGTATAACCGTAGGCACGGATCAGCTTTTCAATTCCAGGAGTATAGCCCATAGCAGGAAGCCAGAAACCTTCAGGCATAACGCCAAAATACTGTCTGTAAGCATGAAGGCCGCTTTCAATCTGGGCAGAAATGATTTCTTTCAGATCTGCATAATGAGGCATGAAAATATCGGTTCCGCAGGTTCCCATGAGCTCTATATAGCCCTTATTCATGTATTCTGCAAAAACCGGTATAAGATTCTTCTGATACTTATCTGTAAAATCTGCCAGAAGAGCTTTATTATTTTCGATTGTGTCGCTTATGATTGCGCAGAGTTTTTCATCTGCTTTATTACGTCTAAGTTCAGCTTTTCCAAGAGTATTTCGTTTTTCAAGCCAGCTGACATATCCATCCTGAAGGATTGGATCTGAAAGCATATTGCAAAGAACTGGAGGAAGAACAAGGGCAAAACGATATTTAACTTGATCTGCCTCAAGTTTTTCCATCATTCTTAAAAGCGGAATATAAACATTTGAAATTGATTCATAAAAATTATTTAAGACAGGAGCATTTTCTTTTAAGTCTTCTTCTGAATGTCTTATAAAATCCTGGCTTGCTTTTATTACTATACTTAATATCTGCTGCATAAAACTTCCCTAATCCGATTATGAAAAAGAATGTCTGTGATTCTTGTATTGTTCTGTAATTAATTCCCTGATACCAGAAAGCTCTTCTACCGGAGAAAAGTTTTCCTGGCGGCCAGGCTGTAAATCATTTACAAGTGTAGCTCCCTGTGGAATTGCAATAACAGGGGAAAAAGCAATTACCTCACCTGCTCCCCCATTAACATAAATCAGTTCAACTTTGATGAATTTCTTTCCCTGAGGAAGAAGCACATACTGTTCCTGACTGTCACTTGTGGTTTGAACTTCAAAAGCCTCATCAGGTTTTGCATCCTTAGGATCTGTAAAAGAACATATTCTAAGCTTAAGGCTGCAGCCCGGATTATCTGATATTTTTGCGGAATCAGAGTCATTAAGATTCCAGAAAACAAAAAGCCATGCGGGATTTCTTAAAACGCAGGAAACCTGAGTTTCATTAAAATTACCGTTTAAGATAAGGGGCTGCTGACTATCTGCCTCTGAGGCAATAATCATTTCATCTTCTTTATTGTTGGATTCTTCTGAAAGTTCAAGAAGTTCTGCGATAAGGAAGCGTCTGTCCAGATCTTCAGGGACATCTACGCCATATTCATCTGCAAGCTGCACAAGGTCGGAAAATGAAAGTTTTTCTAGCGAAGCACGATTTATAGGTTCTTCATTCATATTTCAACATAATCTAAAAAATTTTGATTAGTGTCAATCTTTTTTTCAAAAAAAACTAAAGTCAAAATCACTTCAACCGATAATAAATATGTAGTGATAATATCGGGTGGGAAAGACATCCAGACACCTGACCATTAACTCCTATATGTTTGCTTAAAAAAGTTGAAAAGTGTGTGAGACTTTTCAACTTTTTTTTTGCCTTTTTAAATTCCAGCCGCATTTTTCTTCTTTTTTGGTATTTTATCTGCTCCTTACTATATTATTTTAAAGATTTCCACTATAATTGCCGATATAATAAATGGGTTAGTATCGCAAAAATGGAAACAATTAATGTCGGTGCGCTTCGTGCAGGAATTACCTACACCAGCGACCTCATGGTAGACAGTACATTCCTCATTTTACCAAAAACTGCCGAAATGACAGATGACCTCATTAAAGCCTTAAGACAATGGGGCTTTGAAGACGTTTTAAGTGAAGGTTCAATCAGTCTTGGTGGTGACATTGGTGTTTCTAAAGGTATTGAAGAAGTAGAAAACGAACAGCAGAAAGAAAAAATCGGTGAAAATGTAAAAAAAGCTATTGAAAGCTCAAAACATTCTGCTGTCGGAAACAGTGATATGGCCCGCATGGAGCTTGTACGTTCTGTATACGAAGAATACATGAACTACATTGAATCAGTTTTCACTCACTATGCTACCCACAAAGAAATAGACCAGGAAGAACTTTCTGATACTGTACAGGACCTTTGTATTTTCATTAAAGAACATAAACGCTATATACTCCGTGTAAACGCTACCATTCAGGCAGAAGACAGAAACTTTTTGATCATTCATACAATGCGTACAACAGTCCTGTGTCTTGCAATTGCCCTTCAGCTTCACCTGAATCTTTCTAAAATGATTGAGCTTGGAGTAACAAGTATTCTTCACGAAATCGGAATGCTTCGTCTTCCTCCTCAGCTTTACATGACTTCAAGAAAGCTTTCTGTTCGTGAAAAGGCCCAGATTTCAAAGCATACACTCCTCGGCTATACAATCATCAAGGATTTAGGTTTTGGTCTTTCTGTACAGCTTGGAGTTCTTGAGCATCACGAAAAAGAAAACGGAACCGGTTATCCGCGCCGTCTCTCAGGAGAAAAAATTTCTTCTAACGCAAAAATTATTTCAGTTGCCTGTACATACGAAGCTATTTCTTCTCCAAGAAGTTATAAGGATGAAAAATCTACTTTTGATGCCCTTCTGGAACTACTTCAGAATAAAGAACACGCTTATGATGGTTCAGTAATTAAGGCACTTTTATATACAGTTTCTCTCTACCCTATTGGAACTTACGTATATCTTTCAAACAGAAAAATCGCAGAAGTAATTGATACTAACCCGGACAACCCGAAAACACCTGTAGTTCAGATTCTTACAGAAAAAGAGCCAGACGGTTCATTAAAGACACTGCAGATTGGTGAAAACAACATAAATATTCTTCGCATCCTTACAAAGCAGGAAAAAGAAGATATTCTTAAAATTATTCACGAAAAGTACCAGAAGGAAAAAGAAAGCCCTGCTGCAAAGCCGGCAACAACTCCTGTAGAGAAAGCAGAAAATCCTGCACCTGCCCCATCGCCAGCTCCTGCTGCTAAAGAAGAAGCCGCACCTAAGGCAGAACCTGAAGTTCAGACTGAAGTTGCAGCTAGTGATGGCACTGAAGAAGTAGATATCAGTATCTTTAGTTAATTGAAAAACATCCTTATCTTTTCCACATCTTCGTGGAATTTTTCGTCGATTACCGGCGGATGTTCGTTGAAGTATAAAATCTGATTTAATTCGTCCTGATTTTTTACACCCCAGATAGGAAGTACATTTTCATATTGATGAAGGAAGCCGAAGGCAAGCGGAATATTTTCTATTACACCACCGCACAAAGGCTGCATTGCAATAAAGCCTACGTCGTGCTCTTCGCAAAGTCTTACAAGTTCTATTGTATCATCGCTGCTTATCATGCTGAAAGGGAACTGAAGTGTTTCATAACAGTCTGAAAGAACAGCTTTTTTGGCAGTTTCAAAATTAGTAGTTACAATACCAATGTGATTTGCCATTTTCTGTTTTTTGAATTCTGCAAGAGTGTCGTAGATTTTATCTGCTCCATCTGGCAGCGGCAAAAACTTTTCTGTTTCAAGCTGATACAAGTCTACAGTATCACAGTGAAGGGTCATAAGACTTGTTTCCATATCGCGCTTTATTTCATCTGAAGTTTTTGCATCAGTTGTAGTAGAAAGGAATACGTTTCGGCGGATATCATACAAAGCATCTCCAAGCAGTTTTTCGCTTTCGGGAGTTTTGCGTGAGGTATCAAAAAGATTTATTCCAGACTCATAAGCCTTGCGGACCAGCTGAGCTACGTCTTCGTCGCTGCCGGTTTCTGTGAGTTTCATTGCGCCGAAGGCTACGCGAGAAATCAATAAATCTGTTTTACCTAATCTAACGTATTCCATTTTTTCCTTTTGACGGAGATTTGATAAAAAAAGAAAATGTGGGACGCAGGCAAAATGAAAAAGGGGGTCCCAGGGTCGCGATAAAATCAAGCTAAGCGAGATTTTATCGCAGGGGCACCCTGGGGGATTACTTTTTCAGTTTTGCCGTAGCTGGGACCCGCATTTTATTTTTTTATCTGATTACCGGCTTGTAATTTTTTATTGCTTTCTGGATAAAGAATACGAGGTCGTCGAGAGCAACGCGTTCCTGCTCCATAGAGTCGCGGTAGCGAACTGTTACTGTGTTGTAGAGTTCGTTTGCTGAACCGTCTTCTTTCTTTTCCTGGATTGTGTCGTAGTCTACAGTTACGCAGAATGGAGTACCAACTTCATCCTGGCGGCGGTAGCGCTTACCTACTGTTCCAGAAGTATCGTAATCAGTTACAAAGTCTTCCTTAAGCATGTGCTGGATTTCCTTTGCCTTTTCAGCAAGTCCGTCCTTCTTCATAAGTGGGAGAACTGCAACTGTGATTGGTGCAAGACGTGGGTCCAGGTGAAGAACTGTTCTGTAGTCCTCTGGCTCTCCTGCCTTTGCAACATTCTGCTCTTCGTATGCTTCACAAAGGAACATAAGGAAGTTTCTGTTAAGACCAGCAGAAGTTTCGATTACGTATGGAACGTACTTCTTGTTTCCATCTTCCTGGTCGATATAAGACATATCCTTCTTTGAGTATGTCTGGTGCTGTGAAAGGTCAAAGTCTGTACGGCTGTGAATACCTTCGATTTCTTCAAATCCGATTGGGAAGTTATATGTAATATCGTATGCGTCTTTTGCGTAGTGAGCGAGCTTGTCGTGGTGGTGCCACTTGAGCTGCTTCTCTGGAATACCGTACTTGAGGTAGAACTGCCAGCGGTCCTTTCTCCATCGGTCAAATGTTTCATCCTCAGTTCCTGGCTTACAGAAATACTCCATTTCCATCTGTTCGAATTCGCAGGTACGGAAAATAAAGTTCTTAAAGATGATTTCGTTACGGAAAGATTTACCAACCTGAGCAACACCGAAAGGTACTTTCATACGGTTAGACTGAACAATGTTCTTGAAGTCTGTAAAGATACCCTGACATGTTTCAGGACGGAGGTAAATCAAGTGGCTGTCATCTGCGATTGGTCCCTGGTATGTCTTGAACATAAGGTTGAATTCGCGAACAGCAGTATATTTGCGGTTTTTAGATCCACAAGTAGGACAGTTGATGTTTGCATCGATGAAAGCTTTCATTTCATCGTGAGTCATTGTATCAACAGGTTTTCCTGGGTTTACATCAGGATTAGCTGCGATAAAGTCTTCAATTAATTTATCTGCGCGGTGGCGTGCGTTACATTCAATACAGTCAACCATTGGATCAGAGAAGTGATCAACGTGACCAGAAGCCTTCCAGGTTGTGTGATGCTGGAAAATAGCTGAATCAAGACCAACTACATCGTCGTGCAGCTGAGTCATGTAATGCCACCATTCATTCTGAATATTTCTTTTGAATTCTACACCGAGAGGACCGTAGTCCCATGCTCCAGCCTGTCCACCATAAATTTCAGAAGCCTGATAAACAAAGCCTCTTCTCTTACACAAGCTGATGATTTTGTCGAGGGTACATGCGTGTACGTCTGCGTTTTCTGTTTTTGCCATTTATATCTCCTTACGACTCTGGCGTGGGCCGTTTTTGATTTTTTTGCCCTGACCCACCGGGAAAGGCGGCCAAGGGCATTTTAGTTGTAAATGTGAGATTATCATAAAAAGGATTTGTATGCAAATGGATTACCACACCCGTCATTGCGTGCGAAGCGAAGAAATCTACTCTGCAGTTTTTTCTTCAGCAGGAGGCTTTTCTTCCGTAGCTGTATTTCCTGCATCATCTGCATTTTCTGATTTTTCTGTCTGTTCAGTATTTTCAGGACTTCCAGCCTCTTCTGCTTCGTCAACAGCAAGCATTTCTTCTGCTTCTTCAAGATTTTCTGTATTTTCAGTACTTTCGCCGGCAGCATCTTCAGGCTTTGGTGTTTTATGAACTTTATTAGAATAATCTTCTACATCCGGCTGGGACGCAAAAACAAGCTTTTCAAAATGCTCCTGCAGCTTATCAAAAACATAGTTTTTAATTACCTTTCTGTCATCCTGTCCTACATGCTTTGAAAACAACATAATAGAAAGAGATTTATTTGCATCTACCCTCTTTGTCTCAAAAACAACAGACGGAGTTACTATAGAACGTCTTCCAAGTGTAATAGAAAAGCTTTGAATCAGACTGTTCTTTTTAAGTGCATCACCATAGCTTGCAGGATAATAACAGACAAAGCCTACTGAAGAAATATTTACTATAGAAACCTGCAGTAGCTGACTTCCATTTGCAAAATAACCATTTAAAGGTTTATCTTCAGGAGAACAATCCCAGCGAAGATATTTTCTTCTTCCCTTTGCACCGTTCAAATCAAGAATCCCTACTATTTTTTCAATAAGAGCAGAGCCTTTAAACTCCGTAAGCATAATAAAGCCGCCGGGAAGAGAAAGATTCATTAAAAATCTTTCATGCTGCTGTTTTGGAATTGCAGCAGACATAAGTCCTATGAAAATTGTTTTAAGCTTTTCATCCTTCTGGAAAGACATAATGAAATTAAACCATTCATCATAGCTCATTTCATCATCAATAAAGATAAAACAAAGGGCATCCGGAAAGTGACGAAGGGCCGCTTTTGTATATCTGAAATCACTTATGATATAAACTTCATATTCATGCTGCTTTAATTCAAGATGAAGATAATTTTCAACATAAAGAGGAGGATTAACGAAAAAGACCTTGCGGCCAACAATAGGGTTTTCACATCTTGGCGCGGTTGGGACAGGAGCGGGTTCTGGCTGGGCAGGCTCTGCTTCTGCAGCAGATTCTGCTGCCGCGTCTGCAGTACCCTCTTCTGTTGTTTCTGCATCCGGATTTGGCTGAGACTCTTCCCTTCCTGCCTGATCTTCAGAGACTGGCTGCTGCTCTACAGAAGCTTCTTCTGCCTGAGACATTTCTTTTTCAATATCTTCAGAATCACTCATCTATATAAAATCATCCTGTTAACAAAGCTTAATTACTTTTGTTTTTTCATCAGGACACTTTTCAAAAAAGTCTCTGATTTCATTCTTCAGCTCTTCATTCCCTTTTTCTGCCGCGTTTACAAAACGAGTCTGAGCATAATGAGCAAACTGAAAGTTCATGCAAAAGTAAGTAAAAAACCTCTGGAGTCTGGTTTTATAAAACTCCTTTGGCTGATATATTTCTATATCCTTTATATAATCATAACACACTTTTTCCATATCTACCTTAATTTCTTTGTGAAATTCACTATCTTGGGCATTTTTTTTCTCAAAAGCAGAGCATATTTCACTAAAAATCCAGGGTTTTTGCACGGCAGCCCTGGAAATCATAATGCCGCTGACATCCGGACAGGTCTGCAGGGCATAATCTGCTGAATTAAAATCCTTTATATTTCCATTCAGATAGATTTCTACCCCTGCACTCTTATATCTTTTACAAAGCTCCTGACAGTAAGAATAACGTGGAGGCCTTGAAAGCTTTTCTTTTTTTGTCCGCGGATGAAGAGTCAAAAGCTGCACCCCGTTTTCTACCAGCATATCACAGAAGGAATAAAAGCCTTCATCAGTAAAGTTTTCATCTCCAAGACGAAGCTTTACAGAAAATCTTTTTTTATTATCCGGATTACCCTTATTATAAGCGGCTACAGCCTTCCCTACCTGGCAAATCATCTCCCTTGTTTCTTCCACAGGACGCAGCATCCAGCCAATTCCAGCGCCTGTTTTATACACATCTGGAGCAGAACAGCCCATATTAATATCAAGTCCAAGGCCAGGAAGGGGCAGAAGCACCTGGGCAGCACCAACCATCCTCTGACAGTCATGACCGGTAAGCTGCCAGACAACTTTTTCAGGACAGGGAGCCGGATCTACATAAAACTTTTCAAAAGGGCCCCAGTTTAACAGGGAACCGGCATTAATCATCTCGTTGTAATACTCATCACAGCCACCAAACTGCTCCACAAGGATTCTGAAAGCCGGATGAGAAATTGTTGCCATTGGTCCACAAATTAATTTTTTGTCCATAACAGATATTATATCAAATTTTCTTTGAAATATCCTGCATTTAGTATTATGATAATATGGTATAAAAAAAGACAATGGAGAAAAAACTATGTTCGAACGAAAAAAGTACAAGAGCTTTGCAAAAAAGCAGCTTGCTGGTCGCTGGAGTATTCCAGTTTTCATCACCGTAATTGTATCAATTGTTTCCTTGATTTTTTCACGAATTCAAAGTGTTCAAATAAAAAACAGCGGCTATATGGATGCAGCCCTTGCCGGAGATATTGACTCTATTATGCTGTCATGGCAGACAATGGCCTTTCCTATGTTTTCATCATCATTTATAGAAATGATAGTAATGAGCGTTTTTTCAATTGCAACTATCGGCGTATATCTTAAAATGTCGCGTTCTCCAGAACCTGTTCATTTTGGTGATTTTGTAGAAGGCTTTAATAACTGGGCCCGTGCGATTCTCGGAGCGCTCTGGCAGGCATTATGGGTATTTCTCTGGTCTCTTCTTCTCTTTATTCCTGGAATCATTAAATCCATTGCCTACTCTCAGATGTTCTACCTCATAGTAGAATACAAAGATCTTTCCGTAACAAAAGCCATGAAAATCAGTATGAAGATTACAAATGGTCACAAGTGGGATTTGTTTGTAATGCACCTGAGCTTTTTAGGCTGGCTTATTCTTTCAGTTTTCACTTTAGGAATCCTGGATCTTTGGCTCGTTCCTTATATGAACATGACATACGTAAATGCCTACCATGCTCTCTTAAAAGAAGCAATTGAAAACGGCGTTATTAAACCGGAGGATTTATCAGAATGAAAAAATCAACAAAATCGGGGCTTATAGTTCTTATTCTCCTCGTGTGTGCAATAGTTGCTTATTCAGTTTACACATTCAGGAACTCTGATAAAGAAGTATCTTCAAAGCCTTCTGAAATCAGTACCTATCGTGTAGCAGAAGATTCTGATTCTTACGACCCTACCCTGGCAAGAGAGTATAAGAGAAACTTTATTGCAGCTTTATATATTGAAGGAACTATTTCAGAAGCTAATCAGACTTACAATCAGAAATGGCTGATGAATACAATCCGAAACCTCAAGAATAACAGTAATAATGCAGCACTGGCAATTTTCATTAATTCACCTGGTGGTGCAGTTTACCAGGCAGATGAAGTATATCTTGCCTTAAATGATTATAAAACGACAGGCCGTCCTATTTATGTATATCAGGGCCCTATGGCTGCTTCAGGTGGTTATTACATTTCCTGCGCAGGCGACAAGATTTATGCAAACCGTAATACACTTACCGGCTGTATTGGTGTAATCATGGGCTCTTCTTATGATCTTACAGGTCTTTTTGATAAGATTGGTATTAAATCTGAAACAATCCATTCAGGCAAAAACAAAAATATGTTTAATTACAATGAGCCTGTAACTGATGAACAGCGGGCAATCATGCAGTCTATGTGTGATGAATGTTATGATCAGTTTGTTTCCATTGTTGCTAAGAGTCGCAGCATTCAGTACAACACCTGCTGTAAGATTTCAGACGGAAGACTTTATTCTGCAAAGCAGGCACTTGAACTTAGACTTGTAGATGCAATTGATTCCTGGGACAACATGCTCCGAGACCTGGCAGAAAATGAACTTAAAAAACCTGGTATTAAGGTAGAAACTTTTAAGTATCAGAAAAAGCAGAATGTTTACGAAATGCTTACAGGAAAAGCACTTGAACTTGAAACTGCAAAAGCCGCAGCCCAGCTTGGAGTACCTGCAGATGTTATTAAGTCAATGAACAACGAAAACAGATTTACTCCAATGTATCTGGCACCGCAATAATCGTCATTGCGAGCGCAGCTAAGCAATCCATTATCGAACAATATAATAAAGACCAGCCTTCTTACCGTTTACAAGGGTATGAAGGCTGTTTTTTATTTTAAAGCCAGAAGCTGTGGCAGTCTGCTCCAGTTCTTCCTTGCGTGCAGAAAGAATTACAAGGCGACCATCAGAGGTAAGTACACGGTCCAGACTCTTGAACATATTTGTATAAAATTCATTTATATCGCCAATGTCTTCATAAAAGCCCCAGGGCGGATCAGTAATTACAAGGCTGATTGATTTGTCTTCTATATGTGATAGTTTCAGGGCATCAGCGGCGCGGCAATCTATAATCCCCTCTGGAGCCTGAGCAATCTGCTTGCGTTCTTTTGTAAGCACTACCCTTTCATTTTCAATATCACTTATAAAAAGTTTTTTGAAGCGGAACTTTTTTGCAAGCTGAGTAGGAATGGAACCATAACCACAGAAAGGTTCCAGAATAGTGTCTTCCGGCTGAATATCTGCAAAAAAGCAGATCAGGTATGCAATTTCCGGTCTGAGTTCACCCTTGTTCAGATTTTTTTCAGTAAACTCGCGCTTTGAAATAAGCTCTCCACAGAAAGCAAAGCCTTCGCGACGGATAGAAAACCATACTTCGTTTGTAGGAGAAAGACGGTCGAGCTTTAATTTTGAGTTTGCAAGAACATAATCCTCAGCCCGGCGGGTAAGGTTTTTATCAACTTTGGCAAACTGATTTTCCTGAACAAAGCGGACACGGAAGCTCCCCTTATTTACCAGAAAATAATTCTTAGAAGAAGTTACAGCCCCCACAAGAGACGGAAACGAAAGCCCCTTCCCCTTCATCGTCTTGAGCACAAAAAATGTATTATTAAAATAGATGATTTTCTCCAGCTCCCGTGAATCCCCGTCAAAACGATAATGAATAAGCCCATCAAAAAGATTTAATATTTTTATTTTAGGAAAGCGCGCAGTAAGGTCCTTCTGCACAACATCTTGAAAACCCGTTATAAATGAAGAAATAAATTCCGCCATAATTTTTATATTATATTTATTTTCTTTAGTTTATAATAGATGGACAATGATTTTCAAAATCTTAATAAGAAACATGTTATTTTGCTGATTGGCTACGGAGCAGAAAAAGACACAAGACTGCATCGAGCCGATACGGGAACGCCGGTTCGACGGAGAAATACAACGAGGCTCGCCCGCAGTCTTTGTGGATTTTTCAGCGGGAGTAGACAAGCAGCAATGTACACGATTCTATGTTTTTGAATATCAACTTTATCACTAGACATACTATAAGAAAATAAATATAATACAAAGATACACGCTATATGTTTAAATCGAGTTTTTATAACTCCAGGAGGAAAATTGGCATACGTGAATAACAATAACAACAAAAACAATGGTCAGAGAATCAATGAAATGATTCGTGTCCGCGAGGTTCGTCTTATCGATGACGAGGGAAATCAGTTAGGCATCGTTGCAACACAGGAAGCCCTCAAAATGGCTAAAGACCGTGACCTGGATCTTGTTGAAGTTTCACCTAATGCTACCCCACCGGTTTGTAAAATACTTGATTATGGCAAATACAAGTTCGAACAGGAAAAAAAGCTCCGTGATTCCAAGAAGAACCAGAAAGTATTGAAGCTGAAGGAAATCCGCATGCAGCCAAAAATCGGCTCAGGAGATCTGGATACTAAGGCCAAACATATACAGGAATTTCTTGACGAGGGTGACAAGGTTAAGGTTACAATCCGCTTCCGCGGTCGTGAGCTTGCCCACACTGAACTCGGCTATGACGTTCTGAATGAGGTGTTAAAGCGACTTACCTCGGCGTACAACATCGAAAAGCCTGCCGCAATGGATGGCAGAAACATGTCGATGACAATCTCAGCAAAAGCCGCAAAATAAGGGGTTTAGAAATGCCTAAAATGAAGACTAAGAAGTCAGCAGCTAAGAGATACTCTCTTACTGGATCTGGCAAAGTTAAGCACAAGAAGCAGAACCTTCGTCATATTTTGACAAAACGTTCTCCTAAGAGAAAGAGAAATCTTCGCGCTGCAGGTTATGTAGCAGAAGCAGATGCAAAGAAAATCAGAAAGCAGATGCTTCCTTACGGTTAATAGGAGTAGTATATGTCAAGAGCAATAGACGGAACAAAAAGAAAGAACCGCCGTGTAAAGATCCTCAAGCTTGCTAAGGGTTTCCGTGGCGACAGAAAATCAAACTACAAACCAGCTAAAGATGCTGTAACAAAGGCTCTCGGTCACGCTTACGTAGATCGCCGTGACAGAAAGCATGAATTCCGCACTCTTTGGATTGCACGTATTAACGCTGCTGTTCGTGAAGAAGGAATGACATACTCACAGTTTATCAACGGAGTTAACAAAGCAGGTATTAAATTGAACCGCAAGGCTCTCTCTAATATGGCTATTGAAGACCCAGTTGCATTCAAGGCAGTTGTTGAAGCTGCTAAGAAAGCTGTACAGGCATAAGGAAGTTTGAAATATGATTTCACTCGATCAGGTATATCTTCTTGAACAAAAGGTTGAAAGCGCTGTTGAAAAGATTCAGCAGCTACAGGCAGAAAACGATGCTCTTCGCAACAAGTGTGACGAGCTCACAAATGCGCTTTCTGCGAAGTCGGAGCAGCTTTCTAATTTTGAGTCAGATCAGAACCAGATCGAGACAGGAATCAAAAATGCACTTGACCGCTTGAATTCAATTGAGAATTCAGTTTTAAAAACTGCAACTCAGATTAATCAGGCGGCTCAAGCTGCAAAACCTGCAGTACAGGCTGCCCCTGCCCCACAGGCAGAAGCACAAAAACCAGCCGCAGCACCAGTTCAGAGTGCTCCTAGTTTTGAAACAATGGACACAGTTCCACAGACTGAAGAAAAGACTGCAGAAGAGTCAGAAGCAAATCCAGAAAACGTAATTACTAATGAATTCAGTGCAGACACATTTGATGCAAACATTGACATGGATGCTCCTGAAGAAGAAGACAATCACGACGGCTTAGGCTTTGATATTTTCTAATGGGAAAATTAAAAATTGAAATGCTTGGAACTTCTTTTACAATCCAGGCAAATGAAGATAACGAATATCTCGAAAAGCTTTTAGGCTACTATAAAAGAATCACAGACGACGTAAATAAAATCGACTCAATCAAAAATCCTCTTCAAACTGCTATTCTTTCAGGAATTATGATTTGCGATGAATTATACAAAGAAAAGCAGGCTAAAGTAGCAATGGAAAACGGCGAATATGTTCCTGTTGAAAACGATATGGATACAATGGAAATTGAACGCCGCACTCAGAACATGATTGATAAAATCGACAAGGTACTTTAACTTATGGAAAACGCGGCTCTCACAATCTGGGTAGACGCTGATTCCTGCCCTTCTCTAGTAAGAAATCACACAGTAAAAATGGCAAACAAACTTGGAATCAAAGTTGTCTTTGCTGCAAATAAAAAAATCTCCTGTGATACAGGTGACTTTGAAATGATTGTATGCGGTACAGAAAAAGATGCCGCAGATAATTATATTTTTGAAAACTGTAAACCAGGCGACCTCGTTATAACCCGCGATATCGTTTTTGCAGACCGCCTTGTTGAAAAAGGAATCTGCTGCATAAATGACCGTGGTACAGAGTTTACCAGGGAAATGATTAAAGAACGTTTAAGCACACGGAACTTTGATTTACAGCTTGCAGAAATTGGTCTTGTTAAACATCACCACGAAGGCTATGACAAAAAAAAGTTCGCGGCATTCGCGAACTCTTTTGATAAGGTTATACACAGACTTTTGCGTGAGGCAGTAAATTAGTCTTCCGGCTCATCCGGATATGCCATCTGAATAGAACAGATTCGATCTTTTACCTGCATAAAGGCAAGAACAACTTCCGGGTCAAACTGAGTACCAGAATTATTCAAGATTTCTGTAAAGGCATCTTCGATTGTCCATGCCTCCTTATAGCAGCGTTTGTGACTCAAAGCATCAAAAACATCAGCTACAGCAACAATACGTGCAGAAAGTGGAATATCTTTTCCACTCAAAGGTTCTGTAATAGGAACAATACCATCTTTTACAGAGAAATCACTTAAAGAAATACGTCCAGGATATCCTGAAGCTCCACCATCCCAGCGGTCGTGGTGATGAAGAGCAACTTCCTGTGACATTACATCAAGCAATGACTCAGGCGGTTCAAAAAGCTGTGCACCAATACAAGTATGTCCCTTCATGATATTGCGTTCTTCGTCTGTAAAACGAGGGAAAGCCTTTTTAAGGATCACATCTGAAATACCAACTTTACCTACATCATGGAACTTTGCCGCAATTTTAAGGTTATCGCGGTAACGGTGGATTTCTGCTTCTGGAATATTATGATTGAAAGCCCAGCGGTCGTAAATTTCAAGAGAATAAGAAGAAACACGCTCAATATGAGGATAGGTTTCTTTTGGATCACGGAACTCTGCCATTTTAAGCATACGTTTTACCATATTTGCAGTAAGGTATGCATGCTGAAGGGCCTGAACTGCACTTGAAGCAAAGTGAGAAATAAGCATTTCTGCATCGTCATCAAATGCAATGATTTTTCCGTCTGCGTCCTTAGCATTAATAATCTGAAGAATACCAAGAAGATTACCGTTTGCCATCTTGAGCGGAATTGTGTACATAGATTTTGTACGGTAATCTGTAGTGATATCTGTATTTTTATTAAACTTATAAGGCTTTGATTCTGAGATTCTGTAACAATCTTTGATATTCAGAGGCTTGCCTGAAAGGGCAACATAACCACAAATCTGCTTTTCATTTATTGGGAAGGAGAAACTTGTATAAGGAAGCTTTTCTCCAGGAGCAAGCTCTTTAAGATGAGTATCATTCTGTCCGTATTTGATTTTTAACTTATCGCCTTCAACAACATAAATTGATCCGGCATCGGCATTTACAATCTTTCTTGTTTCAGTAAGAATTCGTTCCAAAAGAACGTCAACGTCCTGAATCTCTCCGAGTTCGCGCTCAATTTCTATAATGCGCTGAAGTCTGTCTTCATGATTAATTTCACTCATAACATTAACATTATGAATGATAATACAAAAAAATCAAGATGTAAAACAAGTTTTTTCTTTTCTGATTATTGAAAAATAAATAGGACCGGCACCATTTTGTCTGTCCGGCATAATCATATATCCATATTGAGTTTTTTCAAAGCCTGGAAGAGTAAGTGATGGAGTAAATGCAGAAACCTGGTTGAGGTCGGGCTCAGGCTCCAGTAAAGTGAATGCAGAACCATCTTTATTAAACTTTTTATAAAGGCGTTCAATCATTCCGTCGTTTTCTTCAGGACAAAGAGCACAAGTAGAATACAATAAAATTCCCTGATGGCTAAGAAGGCGGTATGCAGATGACAGAAGAGCCCACTGCTCTGTAGTTACTGTTTTAATTCGGGATGGTGACCAGGTATTTAGATACTTAGGATCAGCAATTACATGGCGTTCAGACGAACAGGGAGCATCAAGAAGAATATGATCAAAACATTCTTTCTGGCGTGTACACCAGGTAGCACCATCGCTGCAGGAAGTAATTACACGCTCAGAGATTCCTGCAGGCAGACAGGTCTGAACTACTGTCGCAAGGCGATGCTTGCGTTCAGGCGAGCGTTCATTAGAAGAAAGCTTAGCGTCATCTGGCATGCGGCTTGCAAGCACAAGGGTCTTTCCACCGGGTGCGGCACAGAGATCCAGGATGTTTTCGGCATCTTCCAGTGGAAGGCAGAGAGCAGCGAGAACTGAGGCAGAGTCAAGAAAATATGACTGCTGAGCACCTGTAACGTGGTATTCAACAGCACTACCCTCGCCGGCAAATGATTCTTTAAGAGCCTGCCAGCGGTCGCCGTAAAGCTCGCCATAATATTTTTCAAAGCCTTCTGCACCAGAGAGTTTAGCGGATTTCTTGCCCATCAATAAGACCTGCCTCAAGTTTATATTTGATGATGCGTTTTACTGCCTGGTCAATTTTTGCTTCAAAAGCCGCATCCTCTTTAGCACGATTATATAAAACCTTACCGGCTTTTGCAAAACGTTTTTCAGAAATCATAATGCAATCTACGCCGGCTTCTACTGCACGGATTGCAGCCACTTCCGGAGGATATCCGTTATCTGCCAGGGCACCCATAAAAATATCATCAGAAAAAATGAGTCCCTGATAACCATACTTATTACGCAGAATATCACTTACCCAGACCTTAGAAAGACAGGCTGGAACTCCCTTGTCTATAGCTGACGTGCGGGCATGAGACATAAGAACAGCCGCCGGGTTATACTGAACTAACTCGCGGAAGGATTCTATGCTCTGCAGCAGGTCTTGTTCAGACAGAGTGATTTCGGGAAGTCCTGTATGAGGGTCTGTATTTGTGTTGCCGGGAAAATGCTTGAGGACAGTTGCAATTCCATTATTTTCGTAAGCATTCAGGCAGGCACGGCCATAAGTAGTAACCTGATTCAGATTTCCAAAGCTGCGGCCGTCAAGAAAGTCTTTATTATCGTCTGTACAAACTTCTACAACCGGAGCAAGATTCATATCAAACCCCAGGTCTTTCATGCCGGAAGCTTGCTCTGAGTAAAGCTGATAAGTAGTTCTTATGTCGTAATCCTGGGCAACCTTTTCATTTGAAGGCAATTTAGGATTTAACTTCTTGAGTCTGCTTACCCAGCCGCCTTCCTGGTCTACGCAAAGATATGGCTGAAGGTTATCATAAGTGTCGCAGTATTCACGGATAGATTTTATATAGTCCTGCATCTGTTCGCGTGAGTCTGCAATATTATAAGAAAAGAAAATATAGCCGCCGGCAATAAGAGGATTATCGTCTTTAGTGCCTGTCATGGCGCCGACAGTTTCGTAGGAACGAAAGTTAGTACAGCCTTCAAGATTTTCTATAAAGAGCTGGGCAATTTTCTGTTCGAGAGGAAGATTTGAAACATAGCGGGAGAGAGCTTCCTCTCGTTCTGATTTTTTTTGATTTATATAGGTCTGCAATTCACTTGCAGCAGCGTGAGTTTTAATTTCTTTTTTTGTCTGCTTGTCGGTGCAGGAAGTCAGTAATAAAAGTAAAAATCCTGCGGTGAAAAAACTTTTAACTTTCATAGTTCTATTATACAAATTATTTAACAAATAATAAATCAGACATTTCTATCATTCATGGATTCTATCACCTATTCCCTAAAAAACTTGAGTGATATATAATAGAAGATATGAAGCAGATTGCGATAATTACAGGTGCCAGCTCGGGAATTGGTGAAGAATTTACCAGACAAGTTTGTGCAAAATATGATTATGACCAAATCTGGATTATTGCAAGACGCGAAGAAAAACTTCGTCTGCTTGCAGACCAGCTTAATTCAGAAAAAGGAAAAGAACTTGTACGTCCTGTAGTCATGGACCTTGCAGGAAAGCCTGGGGTTGAAAATCTTAAGGCTTTTATCGAAGCAGAAAGCAGAATAGAAGGCGGACTTGAAATCGGGCTGCTTATCAACAATGCAGGCTTTGGAACTTACGGACCTTTTGCAGATACCTCAATCAACCGTCAGATGGATATGATTGAACTCAACTGTACTACGGTTACAGGAATCTGCGGAATTGCACTTCCCTACCTTAAGGCTGGTTCTGTTGTGATTAACACCGCCTCGCTGGCAGCTTTTTTGCCGCTGGGAAATTTTGCGGTATACGGAGCAACAAAGTCTTACGTGCTAAGTTTTTCTGTTGCACTTGCAGCAGAACTTCGTGATAAGGGAATTAAGGTTTGTGCTTTGTGCCCGGGTTCGGTAAGTACAGAGTTTGCAAACGTTGCTTCTAACGGAGCCCGCAAAGAAGTTAAGGGTGGCTTTCCTCCACAGAAAGTTGTTGCTCAGTGTTTGAGACGCGCTTTCAAGGGAAAAACAGTTGCTCTTTACAGACCTAAATGGCGCATCAATGCTTTTTTAAGCCGCTTTATTGGCCGCTACCTGGGAGCAAGATTTACATATAAATACAGTCCGCGTCCACGAAACCCGGATTCTGATATATAAAACATTACCGTCATTGCGAACGCAGCAATTTCTTTGGCTCCTCGCGATGACGCTTAAGGGAAAGATTATGAATTATATTAACAGTGCACTTTTCACAGATTTTTATGAACTGACAATGGCTCAGGGCTACTGGAAGGAGAACATGAATCAGGAAGTTGTTTTTGATATGTTCTTCCGCAGAAATCCTTTTAACGGCGGTTTTTCTATTCTTGCCGGAAACGAAACTCTTATGGATATTATTGTAAACTTCCGCTTCAGCGAAGATGACATTAAATATCTTGCAGAGCAGAAGATTTTTGAACAGGGCTTCCTTGATTATCTGAAAGACTTCCACTTCACCGGCGACCTTTACACAATGGATGAAGGAACAGTTATCTTCCCTCAGGAGCCGCTTGTTCGCATTCACGCAAATCTTATTGAAGCTCAGATTCTCGAAGCACTTGTTTTGAATCACGTAAACTTCCAGAGTCTTATTGCAACTAAAACTGCCCGCATCTGGCTGGCATCTAAAAAAGCTCCTATTATGGAATTTGGTCTTCGCCGTGCACAGGGACCAGATGGTGGTATGAGTGCTACACGCGCCTCTTACATTGGTGGTGCTGCAGGAACTTCTAATACCCTCGCCGGAAAAGAGTTTGGTATTCCTGTTATGGGAACCATGGCTCATTCATGGATTATGTCTCACTCTTCTGAGCTTGAAGCCTTCCGCGAGTATGCAAAAATCTATCCTACTAATTCTGTATTCCTTATTGATACTTATGATACCCTTCACTCTGGTATTAAGAATGCAATTATTGCCGGTGGTGAACTTGTAGAAAAAGGCTACAACTTTGGTGTACGCCTTGACTCAGGAGACATCTCTTATCTGACTCGTGAAGTTCGTAAGGAACTCGACCGTGCCGGATATCCTCAGGCTAAAATCAGCGTATCAAATGAACTTACAGAAGAAATCATTACAACCCTCGTTGCAGGCGGTGCTCCAATCAACAGTTGGGGTGTTGGAACTCACATGGTAACAGGCGGAAACGAAGCCTCTTTCACAGGTGTTTACAAACTTGCTGCCCGCCACGACAAGGCAACAAATCAGATGGTTCCAGCAATGAAGTTCTCTGATAACCCTGCTAAGACAACTAACCCTGGAATCAAAAATGTATTCCGCCTTTATGATGAAAACGGAATGGCCCTTGCAGATATTCTTGCTCTTGATGGCGAAACAATTGAAACCGGCAAAGAGTACCGCTATCACCACCCTATGGTAGACTACCGCCAGTTCACCTGCAAGGCTGCAAAGGTTGAACCGCTTTTGAAGAAAAGACTTGAAAAAGGTCAGCGTGTAAGCCCACGTCTTCCAGACTCAGAGCAGCTTAAGATCAGCCGTACAACAATGCAGAGTCAGCTGGAAAGTTTTGATGAATCTTACAAGCGAATCTTGAACCCACATATTTACAAGGTATCGCTTACAGAAAAGCTGATGGAATTGAAGAAGGATTTCATTGAGAAGAATATACGCTAGATCGTCGGGTCAAGCCCGACGATGACACAATTGCCACTACGGCAAATACAGCGGCTGTATATTCTTCATAGAATTAAACAGCCGCTCTTTTTTTGCCTGGTCACCATCAGTCAAAGCCTCAAGCTTTGCCCTGGCTCCTTTTCGTCCTGAATTATCCTGATAGTCACAGGTACAGGTATACCCTGCATAGCCGCCCTGCTCTGCTTCAGCAATCAGTCTTTCCACACTGACATAACAAAGAGGCCTTATTACAGTAACAGGAAAATTATCATACTTAAGCCGTGGCGGCATGCTTGCAAGCTCGCCCTTATTGAGCATGTTCATAATCAGTGTTTCGAGAATATCATCCATATGATGGCCAAGGGCAATTTTGTTATAACCGTTTGCAATAGCATAATTCAAAAGTTCTGTTCGGCGCTGGGTAGAACACCACCAGCAGCTCATCTTCTGCCCTGGCTTTACACGCTCAAGTACGTTTACATTCAACTGCTCAAAAGGAACGCCCCACTGCCCGAACAAATCAGCAATACCTTCAGGAAAATCCGGTGCAAAATCACTTTTGATAAAAAGAGCCTTATATTCAAAACCACAGTCAGGCCGCTTAGCACGGTCTGCAAAATATTTTATAAGGGCAGTCGAATCCTTACCACCGCTGGCACCTATAAGAATGCGGTCGCCTTTTTCTATGAGATGATAATCAAAAACTGCCTTGTCTATAAGACTAGAAAATTTGGGTTGCTTTTTCATTAATTTATAATACCACACGGATTGGAAAAATATAACGATTTTTCTTTTTTATTAGAATTCGACTGCTTCAAGAACTCGCTTAATTTTATTATGAGCCGTTTCCGGCAACGGCAACAGCGCATACCTACAATCGAGGAACCGTTAAAAAAAATTGTGCGACAGCGCAATTTTTTAGGTTCATCCTCAAAATGGTTCGCCGCGAGACTTGCGAGCGGCGGCTACGGCTTGCAGTAGCATGTGCGGTTATAAAAAAAGAGCTCCGTTTATTCACGGAGCTCTCATATTATTTTAAGTAGAATTAGAAACTACCTGCAACAGCAACCGCACATGCTACTGTACAACCAACCATAGGGTTGTTACCCATTCCCATGAAGCCCATCATTTCTACGTGAGCTGGTACTGATGAAGATCCTGCGAACTGAGCGTCTGAGTGCATACGACCCAAAGTATCAGTAAATCCGTAAGAAGCAGGACCTGCAGCCATGTTATCTGGGTGGAGTGTACGACCTGTACCACCACCAGATGCTACAGAGAAGTATTTCTTACCAGCAAGGAGGCGTTCCTTCTTGTAAGTACCTGCAACTGGGTGCTGGAAACGTGTTGGGTTTGTTGAGTTACCAGTGATAGAAACATCAACATCCTCGTGCCACATAATTGCAACACCTTCGCGTACATCGTCAGCACCGTAGCACTTTACGATAAGGCGGTCTGGGTTAGATCCGTATGGAACTTCCTTAACAACCTTAAGAGCCTTGTCTGTACCTTCGCCGTTGAAATAGTCGAATTCAGTCTGAACGTATGTAAAGCCGTTGATGCGGGAAATGATCTGAGCTGCGTCTTTTCCAAGACCGTTCAAGATAACGCGGAGCTTGTTCTTGCGAACTTTGTTAGCGTTAGCAGCAATCTTAATAGCACCTTCAGCAGCAGCGAAAGATTCGTGTCCTGCCAAGAATGCGAAGCACTGTGTTTCTTCTGAAAGAAGACGTGCACCGAGGTTTCCGTGTCCAAGACCAACCTTGCGGTCATCAGCTACAGAACCTGGAAGACAGAATGCCTGGAGTCCCTTACCGATGTTAGCAGCAGCTGTAGAACCAGTTTTGTCTCCTGTCTTTTCTGCTTCTTTGATTGCAATTGCAGATCCGAGTACGTATGCCCATTTAGCATCCTCGAAACAAATCTGCTGTGTAGACTGACAGATTTCGTATGGATCGAAACCACGAGCCTTACAAAGGTCGCGGGCTTCGTTCAAACCAGCCTCACCTTCTTTAAAACCATATTCTTTAAGAGCCTTATTCACCTGAGGAATGCGGCCTTCAAAATCTTCAAATAATGCCATAATTCTATATCCTCCTGTGATTTACTCTTTACGAGGGTCGATAAGTTTTACCATACCCTGATCTGCAGTTACACGACCATAGTGAGTGCGAGCCCCTGCAATAGCTTCTTCAGCTGGTTTTCCAGCCTTGAGAGCGTCCATCAATTTACCGAAGTTGATACAGTTGTAACCAATAATCTGATTGTCCTTATCGATTGCACAAGTCTCAACATAACCTTCTGTCATTTCGAGGTAGCGAGGACCTGTTTTGCGTGTAGCAAACATTGTACCTACCTGAGAGCGGAGGTTCTTTCCGAGGTCTTCAAGAGAAGCACCAACTTTAAGTCCGTCCTTAGAGTAAGCAGACTGTGAACGACCGTAAACAATCTGGAGGAAGAGTTCGCGCATAGCTGTGTTGATAGCATCGCAAACAAGGTCAGTGTTCAAAGCTTCAAGAACTGTTTTTCCGATAAGGATTTCTGAAGCCATAGCAGCTGAGTGAGTCATACCAGAACAACCGATAGTCTCAACCAATGCTTCTTCGATGATACCTTTTTTGATGTTCAAAGAAAGCTTACAAGCTCCCTGCTGTGGTGCACACCAACCGATACCGTGTGTGAATCCAGAAACATCTTCAATTTTCTTAACCTTTACCCATTCTCCTTCTTCAGGAATTGGGGCTGGTCCATGATATGCGCCTTTAGCCAAAGGACACATATGCTCCACTTCTGCAGTGTATGTCATGTTTTGCTCCTATAAATCCATCGTGACATAAGCCCGATGATAATTTAAAATTTTGACATTATAAAATATCATTTTTTAAGGAATATTACAATATTTCAAAATATATACACTTTTTATTTTGCTTTATTTACTTTCTTACTATATAATGTATTAATCAGTTAAAAATTGTTATCCCTAAAACTCTTTATAAGGATGACAGATTGAAAAATAAAAAAAAATTCCGCCAGTTTTTTTATGAAAGCTTTATAATGGACAAAAGCCTTAAAGCGGGACTAATATCAAAAAATTTACATCGCCTCGCCCAGCTTGAACAGATTCTTTTTTCATTTGGTTTTATTATGTCTGTAGTAACAGTTCTCCGTTACCGCTCAGACCTTAAAAATCATCTTTTTGAATTTATCTATTATTTTGCATATGTGCTTACAAGTATACATGTACTTCTTGTAGCAATGCATACAAAACATCATCCTGAATGGCCTACCTGGAGACGAAATCAACCGACTTATATAGCTATTTTTGAAGTTCTGATTCTTAGCATCATTGTACTTTATCAATCAACAAATCCTATCAGTCCTTACACGGTTTATACTAATGTCTGTATTATCGCAATTGTAATGCTTTCTGTTGAACCGGTATTCTTTATTACTCTTTTGTTTCTTTTTTCATTTATTATCATTTACAGGCTCTGGTCTCACGGAGATATTTTTATTGCCCTTAATATTTTATTAACAACAATAGTTATTTCTGCCCTGACGCTCTTTAAGTGGAACTCGCTGATAAAAGAATTTAGACTTGAAAAAATACGCGATACCCATCTGGAAACAATGGAGAAAGAACTTGAACTGGCAGCTTTTGTACAGGAAAGTTTTTCAAAAAGGAAGATGCCAGAGCTGGAAAGCTATGATATTGCTTATTACAGTAAGGCTATGGCTGGCGTTTCCGGAGATATGTATGATTTTTATACTGATGATGAAGTGCTGGAAGGAGCAGGTATTTTTGATGTGTCTGGTCACGGTATTGCATCCGGTCTTGTTACGATGCTTGTACGAAACATCTTTCAGCAGGAATTTCATCAGAATGAAGAAAAAGAATTATACGAAGTAATGGAAATCATAGACAAACGCATCAGAGTGGAAAAAAGGAATATAGAAAACTATCTTACAGGTATTCTTCTGCGCATGAAAGGAAATACTATAGAGCTAGTAAATGCCGGTCATCCCTGCCCTATTCTGTATCGAAAAGAAAGCGGAGAATGTAACTACTTTGATGCAGACCATAAATATTCAAGTACTGTTATAGGGCTTTCTTCAATTGATTCTTTTTTTCAGCAGACTAGTTTTGAAATGAAGTCGGGTGATGAAATCATTTTGTTTACAGATGGTATAAAAGAAGCTATGAATACTACTCATGATGAGTATGGAAGTTCACGATTCATAGAGTCTGTAAAGAATGCTGTTATTCAGCCTTTTGGAAATCAGATACCTTCTGTTCTGGCTGATATAAATCATTTTACCAATAATGCAGAGCAATCTGATGATATTACAATTGTAATTATCCGCAAAAAATAGGAAGAAAAATGAGAAAGTTGAAAAAAACAAAATCTCATTGTAAAATTATTTGATTAATATGAAAGGACATAAAACCAACATATTTATCCGTTTCCGCGATTATATGACTACCAAATATAAGGCTCCTGAAGAATGTAAGCTTTTAATGGCCGAAAGGAATCTTAATACTATGGTCAAGGCTCAGGTAATGCTGATTATTATGGGTATTTATGGCCTTATTTCTATTCTTGTAGCAAATAAAGGAAATTATATTTTTTCAATACCAAGATTTATTTATTTTGGTGAATATATAGTTTTTGGTCTTTTGTGTATATTCTCTTCTGCAAAACTTAGAAAAATCACTTTTGCCCGTTCTACTGTTAAAATGATTCCAACTTATTTTCTTTTCACATACCTTATGGCCTACCCTATGTTCATATTGTATTACGAAAAGAATACTTTTAATGCTATGGTTGTTTATGTCTGCGTTACCGTAAACTTCCCGGTCTTTTTTGATATTTCACCAGTGGTATATACTCCTGTAGTAACTATTGCTTCTATAGCCCTGCTCCCTCATATCAAAGAAGAATACAATATGTTCATTGTAATGGATTCTGTTATCTTCGTTCTTATTCTTTACTTTCTTTCTTTCAAGAGATGGGCAACAGAAAAAGATAACTTTCTCCACCACCGCAGTGAGCATGAATATAAAGAAAATATTGAAAACGAACTCCGTCTTGCTCAGGTAGTTCAGCAGAGTTTTTTCAAGCATAACGAAACTATTTATGAAGACTGGGCTATTTCTTACTATAATAAACCTATGGCCGGTGTTTCAGGAGACTTTCTTGATATTTACAGCACAGGAAATGAACTTGAAGGTATTGGTATTTTTGATGTATCAGGTCACGGAATTGCCTCTGGTCTTGTTACCATGCTTGTAAAGAACATCATATTCCAGGAATTCAACAACGGAAAGAGCGATAAGCTTAAATCTATCATTGACCGAATTAATATCCGCTATATAAAGGAAAAAGGAAATATTGAAAATTACCTTACCGGTATTCTTACCCGCCTAGATGGTAATAAAGTTGAGTTTATAAATGCCGGACATTCCATGCCAATTTATTACAGTGCAAAGAATGATTCTGCTGATTATCTAAATGATGATAACACTGCCTTTGGTGCAATTGGACTTCCAGACCTGCCAACAAACTTTATTTCGCATACTGTAGAAATGGAGCGTGGTGATGAATTGATTTTCTTTACTGACGGTGCTACAGAAGCTACTAATGCAGATGGTGATGATTTTGGAAAGGAAAGATTATTAAAATCGATTTTCAGAAATGCAGACAGGCCACTTACAACGCAAGTAAACTGCATTGTAAGTGACATTCTCACCTTCATTGGCTCGGAGCCAAGGAAGGATGATATAACTATTATTATTCTTAAAAAAAAGTAAACTATTCAGTAGGACGCTTTTTCAGGTTCTTGCTTTCAGCAATTGCCTGGCCCTCGCCAACACTCTGCTCCATCATAGCGCGAACCTTAAGTGGAAGACCTGCAAGGGTAATGAAGCCCTGAGCATCCTTATGATTGTAAAGTTCACCAGTTGTGAATGAAGCGATTGATTCGTTGTAGAGGCTGTACTTAGAACCAGAACCTGCACCACGAATTGCACCCTTCACTACCTTAACCTTTGCCCAACCAGTTACAGTTTCTTCTGCCTTGTCCATGAATGCCATGCAGGAATCCATAAGAGTTGTGAACCACTTTCCTTCGTAAATAAGCTCTGCCATACGGAGGCTTACCTGCTGCTTGTAGTGGTAAGTTTCGCGGTCGAGACAGATATGATCCATCATTCTGTGAGCGAAGTAAAGAATTGATCCACCCGGTGTTTCGTAAACACCACGACTCTTCATACCAACAAAGCGGTTTTCACAGATATCAACAAGACCAACACCGTTGCGTCCGCCGATTACGTTGAGCTCGTTGAGGAGGTCAAGAGAGTTCATCTTCTTGCCGTTGAGTCCAACAGGAATACCCTTTTCAAAGTCGATTGTTACATATTCACCATCGTTTGGCGCTTCCTCTGGAACTGTTGTATTTTTTAGCATGTGCTTGTAGTTTGGCTCGTTTTCTGTCTTCTCGAGTTCGAGACCTTCGTGGCTGAGGTGCCAGATGTTCTCATCGCGTGAATAAGACTGATCCTTCTTCATAGGAACTTCGAGACCGCGGTCTTCGAGATATTTGATTTCTGCTTCGCGGCTGTCCATATTCCATTTGTCATCGCGCCATGCAGCGATTACTTTAATATCTGGAGCAAAGGCCTTGATTGCAAACTCAAAGCGAACCTGATCATTTCCCTTACCTGTAGCACCGTGACAGATTGCAACAGCTTTTTCCTGGCGTGCATATTCTACAAGGATTTTTCCGATAAGAGGACGTGCAGTTGATGTTCCGAGAAGATATTCATCCTCGTAAACTGCATTTGCCTTAAGTGCCGGCCAGATGTATTCTTCAATATATTCCTGACGTGCATCTACAACGTAACATGCGCTTGCACCGGTTTTAAGGGCACGTGATTTGATTGCTTCCCAATCGTCTCCCTGTCCAACATCAATACAAACAGCGATTACATCATAATCATAGTTTTCTTTAAGCCATGGAATGATTACTGTAGTATCAAGTCCACCTGAATAAGCAAGAACTACTTTATCTTTTGCCATATATAACCTCTCTTGGTGGTTTTGATACAGTTTCGCTTAATCAACCACCATATTTTTTTTGCATAAATATACAAAAAATATATCGCTTTATGCAAAAATATGCAAGTTATTTAGCAAATTGAGGCAATTTTTTGTATAAAATCTAAATCTGTGACTGAAAGTTTTGTATTATTTACAGGAAAATTCAGGGTAAAAGTGCCGTCTTCTTCAGTTTGAATCTGACATTCTTGTTTGAGCTGTTTGCTGGCGTAGGCTTTTATGAACTCCAGGGCCAGGGTCTGGCGGCGTTGAGAGCGGGATTTATTTTCAAGGGATTTTTCAAGTTCGGTAAGATAATCTGGAAGTTTGCTTAGGAACTCGTGGATTTCGGGCAAAGGATTATATGGAAACTTGGCGTCACATATTTTTACATATTCTTCACCCGCTTTTTGCAGAATGCTTGCCTTTATATTGTTCTGGATAAAGAGACGAAGTTTAATATTAGCGGTTAAACTTACCTCAAAGGTGCAGTAAGATGGAAAATATTCACAGGTAATTTTTGCATCGGGATGGCTGGCTGTAAAGGCGTCAAATTCGTCTTTACAGTCTGCCATATGCAGGGCTTGAGCATTTGTTCGTACCATGTTCTTGTGCTGAAGATGTACGAAATGTTCTTTCCAGAAATCTGCTTCACTATCGCTGTATTTTAACACACTCATACCCCAGGCTAATTCTTAGAACTTAAAGGATGCACCGGCTTTTACAATTGATGTAGTCGGGAAAGAGCCTTCAAGGAAAATATTGAATCTTTCAAAGTCTGCCTTTAATCCAAGTACAGTTACGTCAAAAGCAGGACTAACTCCACCGCCTGGTACAATAACAATACCACCGCTTATAGCATGATAAAACTTAAAATGTTCCCATCCATACTGTCCTGTAACCTTTGCCTGAATTGTAATGAGATTCAGAGGCTGAAAGCTTTCATAAGAAACAAAACCACCAACTCCTAAATGATTCCAGAAAAAGTGGTTGTAACCAGCTGTAACACCAAAAGGATAAGCCTCTGTTGTGTTTGATCCTTCCCCCTGAGACCTTGGTATTGCCTCAGCAATTCCAACAAAGATTCCACTAAAAAGCCCTGCAAAAGAGCTGGAACCTGCAGCCAGATAAACTTCATTAGTTTTCAAATTAACTTTTTTTTCGGTGTCAATAAAATCAGCTTCCTGGGCAAAAGCACTTGTGAATGTTACTGCCAATACCATAAAAACTAAAACTATCTTTTTCATAGGAACCTCCTGGTATAAAAACTATGCTTTTATTATAACACAAAAGACAGGGAAAACTGCTCCTTTTATAAAAAAAAATATCAGGGAAGATAGGTTGCAGAAGAGCCTTGCAGTTTGTCTATCCACCACCTTGATTTTTCGTATGCCAGTCTGGAATCTAAAATCCAGAGGATGGATGAGTTACCTATAGCTCCGCTCACTTTTGGAACATCCCCCTCTCCATCTGTAAAGATTATCATGCCGGAATATCGGCTGTGGTTTTCTATAAAATAATCTATTGGCGGCTGAAAGTTTGTTCCACCACGACCGGTAATTTCTGAAAGATTCAGATTTTTTGTAAACTTTACCGGCTTAGTATTTTTAAGATTCACATCAAAGAAAATCAAATCAATATTTTCAATAATCTTCAGAAAGAAAAAGTTTTTTATGGCTTTATAAAAGCGGGCAAAGCTTTCGTCGGTGATTGAGCCGCTTACATCTACGGCAATCAGGATGTCTGCCTTGCGTTCATAACGACTTCCCATAGCAGCAAAGCCATACCGCCTGCTTGGCTTCATCCTCGTGAGCCGGCGGTTTACACTTACGATATTTGCACGGAACCTTGTAAGGGCACGCCTGTAATCAAAAGAAAAATCAGCTTGCTCCTGCAAGGTGCGCACAAGATTTCCACCGGTCTCGCCCCAGCCATTTTCAATATCCGCTTTTTTAATTTTATCATCTATCTGCTTCTGGGCATTCTCATCTTCCTGCCAGAGTTCAGCGCTTTCAGTAACAGCAGACAAGTCATAATCAGAAAGTGCACCAGCCCCACTGGCCTCGCCGCCACCAGCCGAGCGCTCGCGGATTATCTTTAAAAGTTTTTTATACCATTGTTCAAAAGTAAGATCTTCGTTATATCTCATAAGCCCGATACTCTTGAGATAAACCACACCAGCAGTTTCAATTCCGCTTGGGGGTGTAAAATACTTTGAAATTATAACATCGCTTGCAAGCTGCAGGGCCGTAGGATTTGCTTTATAAGGCTGGCGGGCATAAGGATGTTTTAGAAGTATTCTGTAAGCTTCAATCTTAAGATAGTCTGTAAGTTGGGCATCGGAAAGCTCTCCTGTAAGCAGCCCGGAAAATTCAATACACTGGCGGCCGGTTCTCATAGGTACAGACAGTTCATCATTTAATACAAGATGATGAGTGGTGACCACAGAAAACAGAAGAGGCTCAGTAATAAACCAGTTTTTTATGATAGCCGAAAGCCGTTTTTCAGAAGTCATAAAAACCTACAGACCAGAGCTTAAATCCAAAAGCTTTTTATATAGCTCAGGTACTTTTTCAAGAATAAAGTTTAATGCAAGAGGATATCTTTCCGCAGAAACCAGGCTTGCAAAATGAGCCTGCAATTCTTTTTTTCCGCTGTTACCAAGATAATCAAAATAAGAAAGCAGATTTTCAGGCTTTAATTCAGTTTCCTTAGAGGCCTGACATTGCAGCCAGCGGAAAATTGCTTCGTTTAATTGGGTAAACTCTGTAAAGCTCAGGTCCGAAACTAAAGCTTCAATATCATCACAATTCAAAAGAGCCTTTACAGAAGGAAGCTTGTGATTGTTCACAAAATCAAAAAAGCTTGCTGCAGCCCTGTCTCCGACAATTCCAGAAACCATTGGCTGATGTAAAGCTCCAAGCTCCGGGAATTTTTCTATAACTTTAGAAAGACGCTCCCAGCTGCGGCGGTCCGGACTGCGTTCAAGGTTTTCTTCTCTGCCAGTTTCATAACCATCAAGCAATTCAGGATTTTCTTCAATAAAGGAAAGTATTCTTGTATCAAGACCTGCCCCGCGCGCCCAGTTAATCCAGTCTTCAACACTCGGAGCAAATTCATAAATATTAAAACGGCTTACCAGGGCCGGATCCAGATCTGTCAGCTGATATTCGTTACCACCGTTTACTGCAGAAATAATACGGCTTCCCTCAGGCAGACTCTTACCGGCAAGCTTACGGTTCAAAGTCAAATCCATAACCGTCTGCAAAACTTCCGGCCTTGCTCTGTTCAACTCATCAAGAAAAAGAACCACCGGCTTACCATCAACAGGAAACCAGTATGGAAGCATAAAGTCTGTACGTCCGGTTGACTCATCAAGACGAGGAAGGCCTATCAAATCACCAGGATCACTCATCTGTCCTAGAAAAAGAGTAACAACCTTTTCATTACGTCCGGCAAAAAAATCTTCCAGAATTCTTGATTTACCAATACCATGTTTTCCTACAAGCATAATATTCTGTGAAGCAGGTGTATTTTCCAAAATAAAATTGAGTTGAGAAGCATTTATTTTCATGATAAAAAACAGTCTACTTTATGAGTAAAATATGTTCAATATAAATATAACTGAAAAATAATTGGTTATTTCTCCCAATTTGCCTTATACTTTAAGTATGAAAAAGCTGTTGAGTATTTTTCTTTTAATATTTCTGGCTACTTCTCGTATTTCGGCTTCTGAAACTCAGACCCTGGGCGGTATTTTCCTTGAAGTCTTTCTTGATATTATGGAAGAGTTTTGGATTGAAAGCCACATTCATGCAGATTATGATGTAGCCCCTTACGCAACAAGAAACTATTATGTAGGCTATAAAGAAAGTACTGATAAGGCTGATAAGTTTTACCGTTTTCAGTTTGAAACCGGCAACTTCTACTTTCCCTATTCCCAGAGCATTGGTAATGAAAGTAGAATTGAAGGAATTGCCTGGAAGTTTTTTGGCCCTGTTTTTGAACATGTGATTTATACAGATGCCCGGGAAGTATTCAGAAAAGGACGGTTCCCTGTAGACGGAAATCTCAGATTGGGGCTTACCTGGAATATAATCAATTTTAATATAATCAACCTTGCCTATAATCTGCAATGGACATTCTGGTATGGAAGCCGGGTTTTAAATGGACTATGCGAAGGACTAATTTTACGTTCTTATCCTATTAAGCCTCTTTTGATTGAATACAGGGCAAACTGGCAGCATATTTTTACTGACGGTTATGACTCCAGCAGTCATATGTTTGAGTCACATCTGGAAGTTGGATTTATGGTAGGAAAGCACGAGGAATTGTTTGGAGCCTGGAAGTATTTCAAAAATGGCTATACCGGCAGCCGTCTCCATGGTTTTTCAACCGGAGTGCGGCTTCACCTGTAAACTTTCCAATAAAATTGTCTGTCTATTTTATTAAGCGGATATTATCAACATAAATGTGAGATTCCTTCATAAGGATTGCACCACTATTATTGTATATTGAAATTCGTCTTACATCATGCAGGCGCTCAGGATATTTTGAAAGATCAAATACCATTGTGTGAACTCCCTTTGGAAGATCATAATGCTCAAGACTCCACCAGTTCCAGGAATCAGTTGCCTGAATTACTACGTTAATATTGTAAACGTAATTTTCAGGATTATAAAAATCCATTACAATATATTTAGCACCAGACAAGTCATTGGTTCCATCGTAAAACCAGATACCTGATTTTGTAGAGTCCTTATCCATTACATCCATTGTCATTTCAAGTGAATGAGCTCCTTCAGAAGCCCAGTCTTTGGAAATATTTGCGCCTGTTGAATTTTTTACAGAACCATACTGGTCCCAGTCAAAGCCTGCCCAAATCCAGTAATTTCCTTTCTCAAAACCATCAAAAAGCACCACATTACCATCAGGAAGCCCCTGATCCATCTGAGCAAAAGAAAGAGCGGAAAAAGTAATCAATATAGATAAAAATGTAATTATTTTTTTCATTGCTGTATCCCCCAGAATTATTCTACCTTGAATTTGTTCATTGCTTCACGAAGCTTGGCAATACTTTCTACGTTCTTTTCAACGTATTCGTGAGCCTTCTTAGAAAGGTTTCCTATTGCATCTGTTTTTTCAGTCATATTCTTAACGTTTGTATTTACAGATGTAGTCATGCTTGCAATGCGGTCCATTTCGTAAGAAACCTGCTTACTTCCTTCCATCATTTCATCGGAGTCATTCTTTACATTTACAGTAATATCATTGATAGAACGCATAAGCTCGAGAACCTGTTCTCCACCCTTATTCTGCTGCTGCATTTCTTCATCAATAATAAGTTCCTGCTCGCTTACAGTTTTTGTAAGTGCAAAGATGCTGTTGAACTGTGCCTGAACCTGGGCGGTAGATTCCGTAACAACCTTAATAAGATCCTGAACATCCTTAAGTTCATTCTGAATCCTTGTACCCTGTGAGTTGGATTCCTCTGCAAGCTTACGGATTTCACCAGCAACTACAGAGAATCCTTGTCCACTGTCTCCAGCATGAGCCGCCTCAATTGCCGCGTTCATAGCAAGAAGGTTTGTCTGGCTGGCAATATTACGAATTACAGCAGACGCTTCCTGAAGGTTCTTTGAGCGGTCCTGAATCTTAGTCGAAAGCTCAGCCATGCTGTTGATAAGCGACTGACCAAGCTCCGAAGCCTGTTCAAGCTGATTCATAGAAGTTCTGTTATTATCAAGAATGTTAGAAACATTTCTGATGTTTGCAGTCATCTGTTCGATAGAAGCCGCAGACTCAGTAACACTCGAAGCCTGAGTATCAATATTTTCATTAAGCTTCTGAATATTCTTAACAATCTGATTTACTACAGAAAGTGCCTCTTCTACACCAGCCGCATGATCCTGCATCTGGTTTTGGATTGCTTCGATACTTGACGTAATATCTACTACAGCCTGCGAAGTCTGATTCATAGACTCATTAAGCTCGTTTCCAATTTCATCCATTTCTACGCTGGAATTTTTTACATCCTTAATAGAAACAGAAAGCTTATCCATAGTCTTATTAAAGCTTTCGCACATTGCACCAATTTCGTTATTCTGTCTTGCGTGCAGACGTACTGTCATATCACCATCACCTTCACTGATATTCTGGAGGGCTTCTACAGTAGTCTTAAGAGGCTTTGTAATTCCGGTAACAACACCGTATACAATAATCATTACAATAACAATCTGCAGGGCAAAGGCTATAATAATAATCCAGATAGTTTTCCAGGCACTTTTGTCTATCTCGTCTTCCGGAGTTGTGGTTACAAAGAACCATGATTTTCCGGAGCGGTCTACCTGAGCTTTAACAATTGTAACAAAGAGGTTCTGATTATTAAGTCTTGTGGAAAAGGCTTGTGTAGAATAATCAATATAACAGTCAGAAATATCATCGCCATCCTGTGCACGGCTGCCATCAGGCTTGATATAAACCGGATTAAAATAATTTTTCAGATTTGTATCAAGGAAGAAAGCCGATTTATTACCAGCCTGTGAACTGTCGGAAGATGCCAGAACAGCACCGCTGGAGGTTATGAATTCGCATTTTGTTCCATGGAAAATTGACTCTCCATCCATCATCCCGTCCAGACCGGAAAGAACAATATCAATTCCCGCAATACCAGAACGCTGACCGAGAGAGTTTTGAATCTGGCTGAAAACCTTTGCACTAAGCACTGACTCACCATCAAGAGTTGTAAGAACCGGCTCACTGATATATGAATAAGGTGTATTTGCGGCCTGTTCTATCTGAGCTTCAGAAAACTCTGTTACAATATCATTTTTAATACGTCCGTTTCTATCGCGGATGTAGTGAATTTTAAACTGTCCAGAAGGGTTATCATCATAATCAGCGCGGCGCTTATCCTTATGGTCGAACATATTTGGCAGCCAGTAAGCCCAGGCTGAATCTATAGTAGAAGATTTTACCATAGCACGTACCGCCTGCTCAGCCGCAGAAGCTCTCTGCTTTTCTGGAATAGCCCAGGTACCACCTAAAAGACCTGCAAGTGCTTCCGCTGCATTTACAACTTCCGTCATTCTGCGTTCTACCGAGATGCTTTTTGCTTCACTTAATGTAATAATACTTTTAGTAATCTGTTCCTTGTTACTTCTCAGAACTGTCCGGCCAATAATAAAGGTCATAATAACAGAAACGAGAACCATTCCGATTCCAAGAGACAAAATGAGGCTTAATCGGATTGAGGTTTTAGAGGAATTATTACCCATTATTTTCTCCATTAATTAAAATTATGTTATATCAAGAATAACTCTTGCAAGAGCTTTTTTCAATCATAAATATGAAACAAACTTCCATACTTATATTACAAATCTATATAAATATAGAGTTTATCAGTGTTTTTCGACAGCAGACTTGTCATCTTCTTTATGGAAAGCCTGTTTTTGTTCGTACATGATGTTATCTACAGTTTCAACAGCCTGCTCAAGAGTCATAGCTGATTGTGCAGGAACAGAATATGTACCAACGCTGGCAGAAAGATTATATGGCAGATGCATAACAGATGTCTTTGAAAGAAGTCTTTCTTTTATCTGTGTGCAATAATCTTCACCATTGTAGTTTTTGCTGTTACCGACAACAAGGAATTCATCTCCACCATAACGGATTACAAGCCAGTTTCTTGGAACAGTTTCAAGAACGGCAGCAGCAACAGTTTTTACTGCAAGGTCTCCATGAAGGTGGCCGAACTGGTCATTGATATGTTTCATCTTATTGATATCAACAAAGAAGAGAACTGTAGTAAGACCATTCTTTTTGTTCTGTACATAATATGGCTTGGCAAGTTTTTCGAGTCCCTGGCGGTTGAGTGCACCGGAAAGTGCATCTTTTGTAGAAAGCTTAAGATACTGCTGGCTCATCTGGCGGTACATATTCTTCTTACGGAACTGTTCAATACTTGTTCCCATTGTTCGAGTCCAGATATAGCCGTAACGGTTATCAATCATTGTAAGATTATTCTTCGCTACAAAATATCCGTGTACATAAGAGTGATGATAAATCGGCATAAAGAGGAAGGTTGAACTTTCTTCGCTCTTCATTTTGGCAGGAATTAAGTCTACAGTATTAATCATCTCACGCAGGTATTTTTTATTGTCCTGAATAGAACAAATTGCCTGTACCTGAGTTCCATAACTAAGATTTTGAGGAAGATTTTCAGCAGAATTAATAAGAACAGATGTCCAGTCTGATTTCATAAAGATACAGAAATCAGAACCTTCAAAATTGTGGGATTTTGTAAAGAAGTTTTCTACGTTGGTCAGCAAGGTAAAAACGTCTGCTGATTCAGCAAAAATTTCACCTATTACTTCTATCTGAGTATCAAACTCTTCTTTTTTATTTGCATCGTCAAGAATACTCAGTGTAAAGCGACTCTGCTGTTTTGTATTCATATAGGCACAGCCACATGACTGACGTAGAACCGGAGTACTTTTCATCTTCAAAAGTTGAGAAGGATTTACACCAAACTCAAGCCGGTTTATTACCTCTGCGCCAAGCAGTTCAGCATTGTTATGAACAGTTGTAATTGAAGGTAGTGTACATTGTGTTTCAGTAATATCATCAAAGCCTATGATCTTAACCTGCTCTGGAACATTAATTTTATTTTCAACACAGACCTTAAGCAGGCCAAGTGCAATTAAGTCATTTGCACAGACAACTGCTTCAGGAAGTTTTTTTCCAGATTTTACATATTCAGAAAAGAAACGATATGAACTATGATAATCTGTAAATTGAATGGAAAAAATCTTATTCTGATCTAATTCTATATTATTATCTTTGAGTACCTGTGCATAAGCCTTATAACGTTCACTGATATCAATAGAAGTTTCTTTACCGGCGATAAAAGCAATATCCCGTACATTATGCATTGTAATAATGTGCTTAATTGCGTCATACATACCCGAGTAATTATCAATTCGGAGACAACATATGCCTTCCATTTTTTTATTGATACATACTGCAGGTTTTCCAGATTTTAAGATTCTGAGGCGTTCACGTTCGAGAACTCTGACATTTCCGATTAAGTCTGCAAGTACGACAATTCCATCAAATTCTTCATAATGAATAAGATTAAAAATAGACGCACCAGTCCAGTTGGGAAAGCCGGAATATTCATCGTAGTTATACATGTTGAAAACATAAATATCAATATTCTTACCTTTTACGGCCTTTTCCATACCAAGGATAAAATCCTTTACAAAATAAGTGGACCAGCCACAGGCAAGAACAGCGATTCGTCTCTTCATAACCTCTATTATATCATGGATTTATTATGCGTGCAAAAAAAATGCCCCGCGGCATGGCGGAGCATTTATGTCATCCAGATCCTGAAACAAGTTCAGGATGACAATCTGGGTATCTATTTATTCTTATCTTGAATTATAAGGCGGCGGAGAGCTTCAACACCAACGGTAATTGCAAGCTCTGTGTCATGAGCCTGCTTGTTAGGAAGCCCCTTCTTTGCCCTCTCCTGATTTGCAACAACCAGGAAGCAGGAACCAACTCTTACACGAAGGAACTGGCCTGCAATAAAGAGTGCGGCGCTTTCCATTTCTGATGCCAGACACCCCATGCGGAGCCAGGCCTGCCACTTATTTTCAAGCTCGTAGCTTACTGGCATAACTTCAGGCTCGTGCTGACCGAAGAAGGAATCTTTACACTGAACAACACCTGTGTGGTGAGGAGCCTTAAGGTCTGTGGCAGCAGCAACCAGGGCATTTACACAGTCAAGGTTAGCGACTGCGGGATATTCGATTGGAGCAAACTCGCGGCTGGTACCTTCCATGCGAACGGCGCCCGTAGCGATTACGATGTCACCACCCATTACGTCTTCCTGCATACCACCACAGGTACCCACACGGATAAAAGTGTGAGCACCGCATTTTGCAAGCTCGTCTATGGCGATTGCGGCAGAAGGTCCGCCGATTCCGGTTGAAGTAACGCTTACAGGGACTCCTTCGAGAGTACCTGTGTAGGTTGTGTATTCACGAACATCTGCAACAAGCTTAGGGTTATCAAAGTGTGCAGCAATTTTTTCGCAGCGCTTGGGGTCGCCAGGCATGATAACATATTTACCAATGTCGGCTGGACCAACGCCTGTGTGATACTGTTTTCCTGAACCTTCTGTGTAGTCTACCATTTTACACTCCTTTCGAAGGTCGGGCTACGCCCGACAATTTTCCGTGATATACGTCCGCGTCAAGGCACGCTTCGCTCTACGGCCTTGACACGTCCGTTTCGCGGGTAGCTAATTTCATTATCTACCCGCGATAAAAGTTTATGAGACAACCAGCGAGGATAATCTTGCGCTCGTCGTCTGTGAGGTCGCCGGTGCTCAATTCAAACTCGTTTACTGTGCCGTCGGCCTTTACTGCGTATGCTTTGCAAGATGGCAATTTGTCCTGAACCATCTTCTTTACATCCGGGATAAATACATAGTCGCCGTTTGCAAATGGAAGATTCTTGTCTCCATCTTTGTATAGGAATGGAAGCATACCCCAGTTGATGAGGTTAGAGCGGTAACGCTTTGTTGCATATTCATTTGCAATGTTAGCCCAACCGCCAAGAACCTTCTGGCAGCTTGCAGCCTGTTCACGAGCCGATCCATCACCTGGCTTTACAGCAAAGATTGATGAGCCGAGGCCTGCGGCAGCGGCACGTCCCTTGAACTCAGGTTTCGCCTTTGCAAGAGCAGCTTCTGTTGCGGCAACTTCAGCCTTAACTTCATCAGCACCATCACGAACAGCCTTAGCGCGGCCAACGTATGCAGGGTCGCGGCGGCTCAAAGTGAACTCAGCCAATCCGAGTGGATTTGAACGGAATGATGAAGTTTCACCAGATGGAATAAGTTCATCAGTTGTTGTTACAGGATCGTGAATCTCTGAAACAATCTTAATCAAAAGGTCATCGCTCAAAGGCTTCATTGCAGGCCAGTCCTTAATATTTGGACCAAACTGAATTTCAACCTCAGGATGAGCAACTCCCTTTGAATCGTACACGCGCTTTTCGTAAATTGCTTTATCAAAGAAATATTTCTTTCCGCTGAATTCTGTGTCGAATTCAGTAGCGGCTGTAAGGAAGCCCTTGTTTGCAGCTGTAGCGGCAATAGAGCGTGCATCCATAAGGGCAACGCTTGAAAGCTGGCCATTCTGAATCTTAGAACCTTCGCGGTTAGGGAAGTTTCTTGTAGAGTGACGGATTGAGAAGGCTCCGTTAGCAGGAGTATCACCTGCACCAAAACATGGACCACAGAAGGCTGTTTTTACTACTGCACCGGCGTCAATCAAAGCAGCAAAGGCACCATTCTTCATAAGCTCCATATAAACAGGCATAGAAGCAGGATAAACACTGAGAACGAACTTGCCGTTTCCTGAGTCCTTGCCCTTGAGAATATCAGCAGCAGCACAGATGTTTTCGAATCCACCACCTGCACAACCAGCGATAATTCCCTGGTCTACATAAAGCTTACCGTCAATAATCTTGTTATGAAGATTGAAATCAACCTTATCACCGAAGCTTACCTTAGCGCGCTTTTCTGCGTCGGTCAAAACATCATCAAGGTTCTTATTTACTTCTTCAATTGTATAGGCACAGCTTGGGTGGAATGGCATTGCAATCATAGGGCGAATTTCGCTCAAATCAATTTCGATTGCGCCATCGTAATAAGCACCAGCAGCAGGCTTCAATTCCTTATAAGCACCAACGCGGCCGTGAATAGCATACCACTCTTCTACTTTACCATCAGTTTCCCAGATAGAAGAAAGACAGGTTGTTTCTGTAGTCATTACATCAACACCAATACGGAAATCAGCAGAAAGATTTGCAACGCCAGGACCGATAAATTCCATAACCTTGTTCTTTACAAAGCCGCTTGCAAAAACTTCTTTAATGATTGCAAGTGCAACGTCCTGAGGACCAACACCAGGAACAGGAGCGCCAGTCAAATAAATTGCAACAACTCCAGGATAGTTTACATCATAAGTTTTTCCGAGCAGCTGCTTAGCGAGTTCTCCACCACCCTCGCCGATTGCCATAGTACCAAGGGCACCGTAACGTGTGTGGCTGTCTGAACCAAGAATCATAGCACCACATTCAGCCAACATTTCGCGGGCATACTGGTGAATTACTGCCTGGTGAGGAGGAACATAAACTCCACCGTATTTCTGAGCACAGGTCAAACCGAACATGTGGTCGTCGTCATTAATAGTACCACCAACAGCACAAAGAGAGTTGTGGCAGTTTGTCAAAACATAAGGAATAGGAAACTTTTCCAGTCCCGAAGCACGGGCAGTCTGGATAATTCCAACGTAAGTAATATCGTGTGAAGTGATTTTATCAAACTTGATTTTAAGTTTGCTTTCGTCTCCGCTTGTATTGTGTTTCTGAAGGATTGAATATGCAATTGTCTTTTTTGCACCGTCAGCACTAGGAGCGCCCGCATCACGAAGGGCACCGTTTTCATAGATTACGCCAGAATTGTGGAGTTTCATTTATTTGTCCTTATAAATAGAAATATTTTTAATGACAATACCATATTTCAGGAAAACTGTCTAATTGATTTTTATATTAGTAATTACACACTGGTCGCCGGTAAGAGAGATATAAATGTCAGGATAATCAGCTTTTAGCACAGACACACTCTTTATAGAAATACCGGCATTTTCTGTTGTTACTGTAATTTTACGCCCTTCCCGCTTAAAGAAAACAGTACAGTCCATACCGGCCTTATTCACTTCCTTCCATTTGTCCCAGCCTTCAAAGGCATTACTTTTATTAACCTGAACAGTATTTGTAGAATAATCATCAGACTCCCAGTTTTCACCATCAAGACGAATCAGAACAAATTCCTTATAGTTTTCACCATTTACCATTTTATCATCAGAATAATAAAGGCTGATAAAAGGACAATGCCAGATAAGACGCGCAGTAGGCAGACTCATAGTATGGAAGCTGACTTTCATTCCATCCTTTAAGAGCAGGCCCTGGGTTGCAGAAGTTCGCCAGCCATCAATCTGAATACTTGGAAGATCTCCATCCGGTCCTGTAATATAATTTGCTTCCTCAGCAATACGGGTAATATAGTCGGCTTCAACAGGCTCTGCCTCTTTATGAACCTCTAGACTAGAAAGCACACAGTGCTGACCGGTTAGTCCTATATAACAATAATGAGAACTGTCAGGCAGGGCTGCAGTCAACTTTGCAGCAAAAAGCGGACTTTCAATTTTAATAGAAATATGATCTTTTACTTTAACCGCTTCAATATCACAATCAAGCCCCTTCTTATATTCTGCAAGTAGAACATTGTTACTCATATCATCAATATCATTTTTTATAATATCCAGTTTAAACTTTCTTGCAGCCAGACATTCATTTTTACCATCTATGCGGAGCCAACCATATTCCATGTAAAGAAGATCTTTTCTCTTTGCTTCAGTTTCGTGAATACGGGCATCCAGGGAATCAAAAATAATAATAGAAGGAATAGAATCAGCAGAAGGAAACTTTTCATCACTCTGAAAATGAAAATGTATTTTTGTAGTATTCTGCATAAGAAGAATTCCTTCAGTTTTTTCAGAACGGAATTCTTCACAATAGATTTTGTCTTTTCCAGAAAGCAGGCTGACTTCTTCGTGTTCCTTGAGCATATATTCCGTATCAAGATCAATAATGTGAAGCATTATCTTTGCAAAGTATGGATCAAACTGAGTTCCCATTCCCTTTACAATCTCTTCACGCACCTTCTGCTGTGGAATAGGATCACGGTAGCTGCGCTTGGAAGTCATTGCATCATAAGAATCGGCAACAGCAATGATACGGGCAATTTCAGGAATATCTTCACCTTTTAGCCCTTCCGGATAGCCGTGGCCGTCATAACGTTCATGATGAGAATTTGCGGCAATAGAAAGATATGGCGACTTACTGATGCTCGAAAGAATCTGACGGCCAATAACAGGATGCTTTTTTATCTCTGCATATTCTTCTGAAGAAAGTTTTCCGTTTTTATTTATGATATTATTTGATATACCGATTTTTCCTACATCATGCAAAAGGCCTGCATAATAAATGTCTGCACAAAACTTTTCGTCTTTATGGGCAGCAATAGCAATCTTCTGGGCATATTCAGCAACGCGCATAGAATGACCATGGGTATATTCATCCTTGGCATCAATTGCATTGGCAAGAGCAGTAGCAGTCTGGTCAAACATAATGCGCATATCTTTCTGCTCGCCTCTAAGAAACTCAAGCTCCCGCTGGCTGGCATATTCAAGCTGCTTGTTCATATCCAGCAGAACGAAAAGATAAAGCACAACAACAACTCCAACCATTGCTATATTCTGCAGAGAAATTCCATAGACAAATAGTTGAATCAGTGTTGCAATAAATGGCATTAAAGAAAAAAGCAGCAGACAAATACGTACTTTGCGGTCTATTTTTTTATAATACTGCACAATTACAGAAATCTGCAGAAGCATTATTATGGAAGGAAAAGCATAACTTAGTAAAAATCCGCCCGCTCTCTGATAGCGGTTAAATTCATCAAAGGTATAATAAAAACCGGTGAACTGAGAGATTATAAGAGTAACTATACCGGCTGTAAATAAGAACTCCGAAATCAGAAGTCTTCGAGGTCTTCTCTTAAAACTAAGCTCGTGAGTATAAAGGTCTGTAAGATAGAGATTAAAGGCATGAATAATGCAAAGCGAAAAAAGATAAACACAAAAGTTTGAGATGCGGACCATCCACCAGCCAAGCTCAGAAGGATTTCCGCGGTAGATATATGCAAAACGATCAAAGATCAGAAGCAGAGCACCATACAGCTCCAGAAACATAATTGCATGGCGTCTTTTTTTTGGCATAGAGCGTGTAAAAAAGCTGAGCAGCGCAAGCACACTACAAATGCCAGTCAAAAACAACATAATGTTTAACTGATGCTGCCTCAGGAACTCTACCATCAAAAACCTCTCAATATTCTATAATTATAATCCCGAAAGGCAAAAAAAGCGAATTTTAATATTTTAGTTCAAGTCAAAGTTCAGCATCGGCGTATAAGGATTGCAGCAGGCAAGACCTATAGTGGTAATACGGGCGCATCTGCCTGACGGCAGACCGGGCTTTGTGGAAAAATCTTTTTTATCAGTCATATGAATTATTTAACAACTCCTTAATTTTTTTTGCATTACTGGCGCCGCTGCCGTTTGGGTGATTGTTGAAAAAGACTACGGGCTTTTTGCTGGAGATTACGGCACTTTTGATTACTGGTACAAACTCTGCCAACTCGGAGTCACTGTAGTCGTAGGTGTAACGGGAAGAGCCGTTTGGAGACGAGTCGGTAGCGTACCAGGCATCGGCGTTGCGGCCGTGAAGTCTAATGTAAGCGACTGGGCCAATGAAAGGCGTTCTTTCGTTGGTTTCGACAGACCCTTCGGTGCTTCGACTTCGCTCACCTACCACTCCACACAGGGACCGCTCACCCACCATGTTAGGCAGGGCCTTAAGCTGCGGCATGTCGCAGAAGCAGAGACTGGCACTACGCTGCTCTAAGCCCTGAAGAACAGATTCTTTTATCCACTCAACATGGCGAAACTCTATAACGACAGGCAGGCCCTGGAACTGGGCAATTAATTTTGCAAGGTAGATTCTGTTTTCGTCTGTGTAGTGAAAGCTCTGGGGAAACTGGAAGAGGACGGCACAGAGACTCCCCTTTTCTGCCAAGGGCGCTACGGCTGCAAGGAAGTCTGCGGCGGCGGCCTGCCAGTTGCAGTCTATTTCGTGGGTTAGCAGGCGGTTTGCTTTTATACTGAATTGCAGCAGGCCGCTGCTGCGCTCGTAAAAAGAAAGAAGCCTTTCGGCAGTTGGCATATTGTAGAAGGTGTTATTGAGTTCTAGAGCGTTGAACTGGCTGGCGTAGTATGAAAGGAAGTCTTTTCGCTTGAGGTCGTTTGGATAGAAGACGCCTTTCCATTCGGGATAGTCGTAGCCGCTGGTGCCGATGAGGATTGGGGTTTTAGGGGCAGAGCCCCTAGGAGAAGGGGTAGCGGAAAACGCCGCAGGCGGTTGGAGCGAGGGGAAGGCATTCCCCTCCTTATTCGAAATCATCATAATTCTTATTTACATTCAGACGCTTTTTATCTGTACGTTTTGCGTGAGGCTTGGGACCATTTTTCCCGCCACCGTTCTTACTTTCCTGCGCCTTTTTTACATCGCCGTTAGTAAGGACTACCATAGACTTTTCGCTGGCAAGGCGGCGCTTTCGGGCATCACCTTCGAGGCCTGCGGCGGTCTCTGCCTGCTTAATTAGAATATCATTTGCCGAATTGAGATGAAGGGCAAAATGAAGATTATTGTTTTCTTCTATATGATTAATGGCGGCTTCTATATCTGTAAAAACAAGGCCGGCCTTCTGCTTGCCCTGTAGCTTTATATTTTCTCTGATTTTCTTTGCTAAGATAGCTTCGGTGATGAGAGACTTTTCCGAAAGCTGAATGAGTGCTGCTACAATTTCTTCCTGTATCTGATTCATACTTGGATTATAACATAAAATGCATTATCATTATATAACAAATATTTTTATAAGAGCAATTTCATGACATTAAAAGATTTGCAGATTGGACAATCTGGATGTATTTCTAAGGTTGGTGGAAACGGTGAGCTTCGCCAGCACTTTCTTGATATGGGTGTAATTCCAGGCACGGTAATTACTAAAATCAAAACTGCACCTATGGGTGATCCTGTAGAATTTGATGTAAGCGGTTATGAGCTTACTATGAGACTGGATGATGCGGCGAAGATTGAAGTAGCCCTTGAAAACGGCGCAGATACAGCTGATGCTTCAAAGGCAACCGATGACAAGCAGACCCGCGAGGCTTCAGCTTTTGCACAGAAGTTCAAAACCGAGCACCCAGGACTTGGCGAAGGCGGACGCTTCCATGCCAAGGACGACGGAGATCCTCTTCCAGCCGGCACTACCCTTACCTATGCCCTTGTTGGAAATCAGAACTGCGGTAAGACAACTCTTTTTAATCAGCTTACAGGCTCTAACCAGCACGTTGGAAATTTCCCGGGCGTAACTGTAGACCGCAAGGACGGCGAAATCCGCGGCCAGCCAAATACTCTTGTAACTGATTTACCCGGCATTTATTCCATGTCGCCCTACACCAGTGAAGAAATCATTTCCCGCAATTTTGTATTAAACGAAAAGCCTAAGGGAATAATTAATATTGTAGATGCAACTAACATCGAACGAAACCTTTACCTTACCATGCAGCTGCTTGAGATGGACGTACCTATGGTAATTGCCCTCAATATGATGGATGAGGTTACCGGTAACGGCGGCTCAATTGATGTAAACAAAATGGAAGAGCTGCTGGGAGTTCCTGTAATTCCGATTTCTGCCAGCAAGAATCAGGGTGTTGATGAACTTATAAAGCACGCTGTTCACGTTGCCCACTATCAGGAAAAACCTCTCCGCCAGGATTTTTGTGATGAAAATTCCGGTGGCGGTGCGGTTCACCGTGCCCTTCATGCAGTAATTCACTTGATTCAGGATCATGCCCAGAAGGCCGGCATTCCGGTTCGCTTTGCGGCCTCTAAGCTGCTAGAAGGCGACAAGAGAATTGTTCATCAGCTGGATCTGGAATTAAACGAAAAAGAAACTCTTGAGCACATTGCCCTGCAGATGGAAAACGAACGCGGACTTGACCGAAGTGCCGCCATTGCAGACATGCGCTATGCCTATATCCGTAACGTTTGCAGCCAGACTGTGCATAAACCTCACGAAAGCAAGGAGCGTGTCCGCTCCCAGAAAATCGACGCCCTGCTTACCGGCAAGTACACAGCCATTCCTCTTTTTATTCTGATTATGGCAGGCGTTTTCTTCCTTACCTTTAATGTAATTGGAGCCTTTTTGCAGGGACTTCTGGAAAGTGGAATTGATACCCTTACAGGCCTTGTTGATTCCGGTCTTTCTGCTATTGGTGTGAATGAAGTTTTGCACGCCCTGATTATCGACGGTATTTTTGCAGGCGTCGGCAGTGTTCTTTCCTTCCTGCCTGTTATTGTTACCCTCTTTTTATTCTTGTCCCTGCTGGAAGATTCAGGCTACATTGCCCGCGTTGCCTTTGTGATGGATACCCTTCTTCGTAAGATTGGTTTGTCTGGCCGCAGCATTGTTCCTCTTTTGATTGGCTTTGGTTGTACAGTTCCGGCTGTTATGTCTACACGTATTCTGCCTTCTGAGCGCGACCGCAAGATGACAATTCTTCTTACACCTTTTATGAGCTGTACCGCAAAGCTTCCGATTTATGCTTTCTTTACCGCAGCTTTCTTTCCAGAACGCGGCGGACTTATTATGACAGGACTTTATGTTCTTGGAATTATTGTTGGAATCCTGATTGCTCTGCTTTACCGCAAAACTCTATTTAAGGGTGAGCCGGTTCCTTTTGTTATGGAGCTTCCAAATTACAGACTTCCTAGCGTAAGAAACACAGCCCAACTCCTTTGGGAAAAGGCAAAAGATTTCTTACAGCGTGCCTTTACTGTAATTTTTATGGCAACTATCGTTATCTGGTTCCTGCAGAGTTTTAGTCCTCAACTTCAGTTTATTGATGACTCATCCCAGAGTATACTGGCCCGCATAGCTGGTCTTCTTGAACCACTTTTCCGTCCTCTTGGTCTTGGCGACTGGAGAATCTGTACAAGTTTGATTTCCGGCGTAATGGCAAAGGAAAGCGTGGTTTCTACTATGGAGATTCTTTTTGCAGGCGGTGTAGCAAGTGCACTCACAACTAAAGCCGCAGCCAGTCTGCTTGTCTTCAGCCTCCTCTACTCGCCTTGTATTGCTGCAATCGCCTCTGTAAAAAGAGAGCTTGGTGCAAAGTGGGCAGTGGGAATGGTTTTATGGCAATGTCTAGTTGCCTGGCTCTGCGCATTTATTGTGTATTTAATATAACTTGATTTCTACCGTTTTATGACTCATAATAGTAATAATATTCATTTTATAGGAGCAAAAAAATGAGCAAATACACAGGAACTCAGACAGAAAAAAACTTGCAGGCAGCTTTTGCCGGTGAATCTCAGGCAAGAAACAAATACACATACTTTTCGGCAGTAGCAGAAAAAGAAGGACTTTCTAAGATTGCCGAAATCTTCAAGAAAACAGCAAGCAACGAAGAGCAGCACGCTAAAATGTGGCTGACAGAACTCGAAGGAATTGCAGATACAAAAACAAATCTTAAAAATGCCGCAGATGGCGAAAACTTCGAATGGACAGACATGTACGCAGGCTTTGCAGAAACTGCAGAAAAAGAAGGATTTAAGGAACTCGCTGCAAAATTCCGCGCAGTAGCTTCAATTGAAAAACGCCACGAAGACCGCTACCGCTCTCTGCTCAAAGACGAAGATTCAAAAGCAGAACTCGCAAAGAGCAGCGTAAAGGTTTGGGAATGTCTCAAGTGCGGTCACATCGTAACCGGCGAAAAAGCCCCAGACTACTGCCCAACCTGCGGCGAATACAACCAGTACTTCGAAGTCCGCGAAGATAATTACGATTTGATTTTAACCTGGGGTCGATAATCTCCCGTTTTTTAATGTACATATAGAAAACCTACATAAATTATATATTTGTACGAAAAAAAATCTGGCACGCGAGTAAAAAATATCCTTTGACAACATCATCCCCGTTGGCAAAGGGTATTTTTTACGGAAGTGACAGATTTTTTTGTTTTTGAGTAAATTGAAATGTATGTAGTTTTTCTATATACTACATTTACTATGGCTAAAATTCAGATGAAAAATGCAATCGCCGAGCTCGACGGCGATGAGATGACTCGTGTTTTGTGGAAGGTAATCAAGGACGAACTCCTTTTGCCTTATATTGATCTTAAGACAGAATACTTCGACCTTGGACTCAAAAGCCGCGACGACTCAGACGACAAGATTACTTACGAAGCTGCCGCTGCAATCAAACGCCTTCATGTTGGTGTAAAGTGTGCAACAATCACTTCTAACCAGGCTCGTGTAGAAGAATATCATCTTAAGCAGCTCACTCCTAGCCCTAACGGAATTATCCGTGCAGAGCTTGACGGTACAGTTTTCCGTGAGCCGATTTTCGTAAATAATATCCACGGAACAGTAAGCTGCTGGAAAAAGCCAATCGTTCTTGGCCGCCATGCTTATGGTGATGTTTACAAGAACTGCGAAATCAAATGTCCAACTGCCGGAAAAGCAGAACTTGTTTTCACAGGCGTTGATGGAAAAGAAATCCGTAAGACAATTATGGATATGAAGGGACCTGGAATCATTCAGGGAATTCATAACCTCGATAATTCTATTGAAAGCTTTGCACGCTGCTGTTTTACTTACGCCCTCGACCGCAAAATGAGCGTTTGGTTTGGTGCAAAAGATACAATCAGCAAAACTTACGACGGAAACTTCAAGGCTATTTTCCAGCGTGTATTTGATGAAGAATATAAGGCAAAGTTCGAAGCTGCCGGAATTGAATACTTCTATACTTTGATTGATGATGCTGTAGCTCGTGTTATGAGAAGCGAAGGCGGATTCATGTGGGCAACAAAGAACTACGATGGCGACGTTATGTCAGACATGATTGCTTCTGCCTGCGGTTCACTTGCTATGATGACATCTGTACTTGTTAGCCCGGATGGAAACTTTGAATATGAAGCAAGCCACGGAACTGTTCAGAAGCACTACTACCGCTACCTCAAGGGAGAAAAAACTTCTACAAACCCTGTAGCAACAATTTTTGCCTGGACAGGAGCTCTTGCAAAACGCGGCGAACTCGACGGAACTCCAGAGCTTGTTGATTTTGCAAAACGCCTTGAGCGCGCTACCCTTCAGACAATTGAAGACGGCTACATGACAGGCGACATTGCCCGTATAGCAGAACCAGCTGCCAAGAAAGTTCTTAACAGCTGGGAGTATATTGCGGCAATAAAAGAGCGTTTGTAATTAAAAGATAATAAGCAAATTATGCTTTTACATCTGAACCTGTTTCTGAAGATTCTTCAGCAGCAGGTTCATTTTTTTTAGCCTTCTTAGCTTTCTTTTCTTTTGGAGCCTTTGGAGCCTTAGGCTTTGTCTTAAAGTAAGGAAAATCATTCTGAACACGCTTAGTATAGCGTACACCAAGATCAATACTATAATGATATGCTGCATCAAATGGCTGAACATTTTTATTGCTGCCAAGATTTGCATTATCATAAGAAACAAAATTTCTGTTGATAATTGTCCAGTTCTGAGTGATAGGCCATTCACAGCCAAGCTCACCAGCAATTCCTACATAATGCATGTGGTATTCATCTGTAAGCTGATACATATAATGCATACCAAGAGCACAGTTAATGTAAATATACTTGAGCTGCTTAAAAGTTTTCTGGGCACCAAAGAATCCATCAAAAGAATAGTTGATTAAGTTTTTAGTTTTCTGCTTCATTCCATTAAAAGCATAATAGAATGGATAGTAAGCACCAACATCAAGTTCAAAATCAACAAGAGGAAGACCAACTGTCTGTGCAGAAAAATATGCACCAATCATCATATTCTCGCGCACAAAGTTTGAACGGTTTTCCATCTTTTCAATTCTGGTAACCTGAGCATAGCTTATACCTTCATCAAAAATGATTTTACAGTCCTTAAACATATCAAGGCTTAAATCAAATTCAAAGGCAAATGCAGAAAGAGAAATAAGAAATACAAAAGGCAATAAGATATTTTTCTTCATAGTAAAATCCTGCCTTTCCTTAGCGTGCTGTGTGATAGAGGTTAAGCATTGTAGTCTTACCGTTTGCAGTCCAGGTAAGGTAAAGCATTGCACCACGAATATCCCATTCAGTATTTCTTGTATAAGAAGTATCGCCCTTAATATGGAAAATAAGAACGTTATCTACAGTAGCCCAGCTTCCTTCGTAATTATCAATTGTACCGTCTGTCTCTTTGATTCTTGCAGAGAAAGAACCATCATCAACAAACTGAATTTTATTTCCGTCATTATCTGTCCAGGTTCCGTAAAGAGGATTAGGCAGATAGCAGGAAGCCATAAACATAGAAACCGCAAAAACAGCTGCAAGAACTACAGCTCCAATTTTAAAACCTTTCATATTCTTCATAAATCCTAATTTATTCATCATTTTTTATTAACTCCTACTCTTCACCAACAGTCCAGCTTATCAAAGCTTCATTAAGAATTACATTTCCATTTTTATCTTGTGTACAGACAGTATAGGTTCCTCCTGCTGCTGCACCACCTTTAATCTGAACATTGTCATATATTGCATATCCAGGATACATTCCTTCAACGCCTGCAGTATTCTTACCGTCCATACTTCCGTTTGCACTCATATTAGCAGTGGTATTTGTATTACCTGTAAGCAGGAAGTAATATCCAGCTGAAGGATCATTGTTTATATAAAAGTCTGCATATTTATCATAGTAAATGATGATTCGTGCACCTAAGCCCGCCATAGAAGCATTATAAGAACAAGTTCCTGTACAATTACCTTTAATTGTTTCAGAACCAAGTGCAGCTGTTGCGTCTTTATGCATAAGCTTAAGACCTGTTTCCTTATTCTGAGAACTCATAATTGTTTTATTATATTCACGGAACCACTGTTCTCGAGTAAGAGCACCGTAACCTTTGGTATCTGCATTCTGTTCATTAGCATTCTCACCCTGCATAAGAACATTCAGTGAAACAACCTTGTAATAGTAGAAGGTACCGGCTCTTGCAGTTTCATTTTCATCTATAAAACTCAGCACATCTGTTACAGGCTCATCTGTAATCTTACGGAAAGAAGAATCAGGCTTTGTAGAACGGTAAACATAATATCCATAAGGATTCTCACCAACAGGTTTACTCCAGGTAATCTCTACCGGATAAACTCCATTTGAATTAGGATTATAGTTACCAATCTTTCCATTCAAAGAAGAAGTCTTACTAGCTTTTACGTTTATTGGAGCTGCAGGACATGGGGCAACTGTTGTACCCATATCACTCTGAAGGCCAGCAGAATCATTTTTAGTTGCAATTCTATAGAAAGATTGCTTCTCTACATCAAGACTGTAATAGCCGTCATCACCTAAAGAAGCACCAATTTCTGGCTCAACATTTGAAACTAATGGTGAGTATTCTCCATTTAAAGTATCACTACTATAAATATTGTATAAATAATCAATAACTTCATATCCAACTGCAGGAGTCCAGCGAAGCGTATATTTAGATGTGTCAGTTGAATCTACTACCTCACAATTTGAAGGAGGACTAAGAAGCCAACCTACAGCAGGTTTTGTTGAATCCGGCCCTGTTTTACTGAATGGAGATTTTAAAATCTCTCCTTTTGTTGCAGTTTTATCTGAAACTGCTATTGTCTGTACATAGTAATAGTATTTTAATCCAGGTTTTAGTAATGATTCATCAGTTATACTTGTAGTATCTCCTGGAATATTATTTCGAACAAGAGTATAAATCGAATCTACAGAACTGGTACGATATACAGCATATTTTACATCAACAAATGATCCTGTAATCTCTGCAACTTCCTTCCATTTGATTGTCAAGGATTTTTTTGAAACACCATTTCCATCTGTAACCTGAATATCTTCAGGGGCTTGTGGTGCACCATCTTTAGCAGAATATCCAAGTGCAAGACCAGTGAAGGCAGACTGTGAACCATCAGAAAGAACAGCACATACTTTATAGAAAAACTCAACACCTTTTTCATTAGAATATAAAGTATTTTTATAAGATAAACGGTTACCCGAAACAGTATCTAGAAGTTCCATACCATGTCCGTTTTCTTTTTCACCACGGTATACAAGGTACTTATTTGCAAGAGGAACTGCTGTCCAATTTATTTCTATAAATTCTGGATTTTCACCTTTTGCAGCTTCAATTGAAGCAGGAGGTGGAAGAAGCCATCCGCAGCTTGTAACGTTTGTTTCTGTAAACTCACTTGATTCAAGTCCTTTTGGAATATTTTCAGCACTAACGCGGTAGTAGTAACGGTTTGAATATTCCTTATTTGCATCACTCGGAGCAGCAAGAATTGTATCTACAAAGTTATTTGAATAAACATATTTACTCAAAACCTGAAAATTACCTTCATCCGGAACATTATAAGCACCGGTTGTAGGAACCGGTTCCACAACAGCACGCTCAATACGGTAAGAGTTTGCATAAGGAACTTCATCCCAGTGAATTTTAATTAATCCGCTGTACTTTCCCTGAGAAACGAGCACCTGTGTAGGAGCGGAGAGAGAGGTTAGTTCTGGTTCCTGGTAAAGCAAGTCGCCAAGACTAATTCTCCCTGTTTCCGTATCCATGGGAATCTTATTTTCAAACCAGGAATAACAGCCGGTAAAAGAAAAGCTAAGTCCTAGAACAGAAACCAGGAGAATAGATTTTTTTATAAGTGTCATTTTATTCAAGTTCATTTTTCTTCTCCTACCCTAGTTATTTGGCCACCAGCCGTATGTTGAATCTACAAGCCAATAGTGACTATCTGCCTTATGAAGCTGTATTGGGAAATAAATCTTTCTAATAGTTTCATCACTTGTATCTACAATAGTCTGATTATTGATTACAATTTTAAGATTGTTACTTCCAGTACATTTCATAGTCATATCTTTTGTATAACTTGAAGGTAGTTTTCTCTCACTTGAATCATCATTTACTGCTTTCACACTAACAGTAAAGTTTTCATCATCAAATTTAAAAATATAATAATCCCAAGTTCCTTGTATTTTTATAGTAATATTTGACATTGATACACTTACTACAGAAGTCTCCTTTCCAGCTGGATTTTTTTGTAAAGGAGCAAAATTATCCATAGTTACCTTTGCATTATATTTTCCAGAAACTTGATAATCTCCTTTTTGGAAGAATGCATTTCCTTTTCCACCAGATATAGTGATAGAGTTTTTATATTCGAATTTAGCATTTATATTACTATAATCTGGAGCGCCCCCTGCTTCCGAATAGAAGCCATAAGCCATAGTAAGTAAAGCACATTTTACAAGTTCTTTTTCTGAAATTTCTCTATATGCATAGACAGAATTATCAAGAATTACAGATTTATCTCCTCTAAAAAGTTCTAGAGAATAATAATGCTTTGCATCTCGCAAAACCTGCAAAGGCCCCTTTGTAACATAATTATCTTTTGTTCCATCAAACATAGATATTGGATATAATTTTATTTCTCGGACATTATCTTTTTTTTCTACCTTAGTGTTTTCTGGATTTAGACTCCGAACAAAATGAAGATTATTATCCAATTCTGCAACTGGAACCCACTCTGTAGAAATATTATAGTTAAGGATTCTCACTTTCGCTGATGTTGGACCAATTGAACGAGTTTCATAATCCCATACCTTCCAGTTTACAAATTCAGAATAAAATTCATTTCCTTCTCCAGAACCAGTTTCTGCTGAATAGTCAACAGCTAGAAGATATCCTTTATTAGCTTTTTCAATTGCAACTCCATTATAATTATATTTATCCTCATCAGTCATTGAAAGTCCAATAATATTATCATTGAGTAATGATTGTGGAACAGAAGATAATTTATCCTTATTATAAGCAACAATATATTCATAAGCATCTGTTTTTGTTTCAGGAGTAATCAAAATTTGCATCTGTTCACCGACATTTTCTTTTGGTTTAAATGTTATATCTTTCCATTCGTTATTTGTGCCTGCTTTTCGATAATAAACATAAAAATCTTGAGAAGAAGAATATGGCTTACTCCATCTGATTACCTGAGTATCAGCACTCTCTGACTTTTCCGCATACACCTTTAATCCATAACCTGTTGTTGAACCAAAGTATTCATATTTCTTAATATTTGAATACCCCTCTGTTTCATCCTTAATTTTTACAGTCTTACCAGAGAAGATAAAATCATCATTTGAAGAACCACCTTCCTTAACAGGTATTACTGTATAGCCGAACGGAATACCCCAGACAATATACCCCTGATTTACTTCATAAGGGTTTTCAGCACTAGAAGCTTCTTTATAACAATCTGTAAGTCTAAAGTATCCACCAGAAAAACTTACTGAAGCACGGTCAGAACTTACAGTTTCTCCATTTATAGAAAGTGTATCTGTTGAAATATTATAATAATAAATATCCGGAGAGACATCTTCATTTTCCTTAAGATTAGCGTCAGTATAAGATGTTGTCTTATATGCAACTCGACGAATAAGATATCCGTCTACACCAGCTTCAACGGGCTTCCATTTTAACCCGATACTATCATTCTGCAAAACCTGGTCAATTAAAACTTCTGTTGCAGCAGGTCCGATTGTATAAACATTCAGTGGAGTACTTGTTGTAGAATCAGACACATTTTTACTTGATGTTGTTGCGGTTACTGTAAGGTCAATCTTTTTTCCAGACCAGTCGGCGTCATTATATCCATCTGGTTTAGAAATTATACATTTATAAACAGGTTCATTTTCTGTACCTGCAATTGTAATCTGAATGTTTTTATTTTCTCCATCAGTAATTACAAGTTCGTTAGCTGTATTCTGGTATTTTGCGGAAACTGAAAAGTCATCAACTCCTGTCTTTGCTTTTTGAACAGCAGGCCATTCAACACAAATTTTATCGTATTCGTAAGATGTAATCTTAGGCTGAGCAGTTCCCAATGTCTCATATATTTCATCTTTCGAATCACCATTTGGACGAACTGTATAAGAAAGACCGGTTGAAGCTTCAAGAGTATAAATACGTCTATCACCAGATTCAGCAGGATGATTATATTTTGCAGTATACCCATCTGTATCATTACCTTCGATAATAAGGTCAGATTCGATTAGTTCTAAAGATTGCTCCTGTTGTTCTACATTATTGATTACATCTGTCCAATGAACAATATATCTGTAATCTTCCTTGTAATCCCAAGATAGAGCAAATTGATTTTTATAACCATCTTTAAGTGTAAAATTGCTTACCGTTGGAACAGCACTCGCATCACTAGTAACAAGGAAATAGCCATTAGCAGGAAGAGTAATCAATGAATTTGAATTATCTACAGCACCACTTGGACATATATATAAGGTATATCTATAATAAGTTGGAGTTAGAATTAGATCCTTAAATATTTCTTTTCCTTTTTCACCTTTAAACTCAGAAAGTGAATTGAAAATTTTAGCAGGTGAATAATCAATTATATTTTTATAAGAATCATAATTCGCTCTTATTACAAAATATGTATAGGCTTTTCCAAATGTCTCAAATTCAACTTGATATGAAAACTCTATTTCCTTAAATAATGTATTATCATTTTCATCTGGTGTGTATGTAGACGAAATTGAGAACCTAGGTTCTGTAATCAACCATCCATCAATTACATCTGTTTTACTAGATTCCGCTGTAATAGTCTTTCCTTCCGGAGTATCATCAGTAATAGACTGAATGTAGTAACTATACTTCTTACCGCGTTCTACACCGTCTACATTATTAACATCATCATAAAGTTCATCATCCCAAGTTTTTGAGGTTCCTGCTTCATAAGGATCATAATGTAATTCTTTTACCTTTTTATAATCAGAATCTGGAGCAGAAGAAAGCTTTCTGTAAATTACAAAATAAAGCGGATGTAATGCAAAACCACTTACTCCGGCATTTTCTCTGTACCAGGTTTCTTCTGGAAGTGTCCAAGAAAGTGTAACTGCACTAACAGAATCTCCCTGTGTTACAGTGAAATCAAGTGGCGCATCCGGAATAACTCTATGCGCAGTTTCGGCAGATGTTTTTTCGCTGCATTCCTTTGATGTGGAATCGGTTTTTACAACTTCTACTTCGAAATAGTATTCGGTTTTTGAGGTGAGGCCGTCGATTTCTACCTGACGGGTGTCGCCGTCTACTGTGAGGGTCTTGAATTTGATGTTTGGGGCAGAAAGGGCGTAAACGTTTACGTTGAAAGAAACGTCTGCGGCGTAGGTGTCGGAAGAACAGTTGTCCATCCACCAGCTTACGTTTACAGAGTTACCCTCTTCTGAAGCATCGATTGCAGTAATGATTGGAACGGCAAGGGTTGAGCCCATTGCTACAACGCTCTTTGAAGAAACGGTTCCATAGTAGTTTACTGCAGAAATACAATAATATTTTGTGATTCCAGCTTCTTCTTCAATTGTGATTTCAGTTTCTGTGCTTGTAGTTTCAGAAACTTTTGAAAAAGTGCTGAAAGGACTTTCGGCTGCAAAAACCTGATACTGAACGGCATTCTTTACAGCAGGCCAGGTAAGAACAACAGCCTTACTTTCGCCCTGAGTTGCAGTTAGAGATGCAGGTGGAAGAATAAAATCTTTGTAGTCAGCCGCATTTTTCTCTTCATTCATATCCATGGATGGGCCTTCTACAAGGTCGTAGCGGCAGCCAGCCAGGGTCAGCGGTAACAGCATCATTGCTGCGAGCACCGCATTACGCAAAAAGTATTTTGTCTTCATACTATTAATTATAAGGTATTTTCGCAATTAAGTGAATACTATGTAATATTTCGCAATATCTATTTGACTTTATGCAAAAGCCAACTTAAAATTAAAGGATAAGTAAATTAATATAGAAGAAAGATGAAACATTTTATTGAAAAAAAGCTCTTAATATCTCTGATTTTTCTCGCTGCGGCTGTTCTTTTTGCAATTATTTTTGCCGTAACTCACACAAATTCCTCAAAACATCAGCCTCCTGCCCCTGCAGAAACGACCAGTCAGAGTGAAAAGCTGATTCTGGGCTTTTCTCAGATTGGCTCTGAAAGTGCCTGGCGCACCCGCAACACTCAGTCTATTTTTGAGGCAGCTGCAGAAAATGATATTCAGATTCTTTTTGATGATGCCCAGCAGAAGCAGGAAAATCAGCTTAAGGCAATCCGATCCTTTATTGTCTATCAGGTAGATGTAATTGCCTTTGTCCCGATTGTAGAAGACGGCTGGGACAATGTTCTTCAGGAAGCAAAAGATGCCGGCATTCCGGTTATTCTTGTAGACCGTCAGATAAATGCAGATCCTTCTTTATATGCCGGCTTTTTGGGAGAAGATGGACTTGAAGAAGGCCGAAGAGCCGCCCGCTTTCTTGTAAAAAAATGCAAAGCCCGTAAAGGTCCTGTAAAAATTTATGAAATGTCGGGCACAGAAAACTCTTCTGTAGTGAGAGACCGTGCAAAGGGCTTTAGGGAGATTCTTGCCGGTGACCCTAAGTTTAAGATTATTCATTCTGAAGACGGAGACTTTCTGCGTTCCCGCGGTAAAGAAATTGCAGAGAATCTTATAAATGCCAGCAGCAAGAAAGACGGACTTTATTTTGAAGGCCAGAAGATTGATGCGGTTTATTCCCATAATGATTCTATGACTCTTGGTATGCTCGATTCTCTTGAGACTTACAGAGTACAGACAAAGGACACCATAATCATAAGTGTAGACGCCGAGCAGAAGTCTATAGATGCCCTCAAAGAAGGAAAACTTAACTGCGTTGTAGAATGTAATCCGAACCTTGGACCAATGCTGATGACTCTTGTGCGCCAGATTGCTGATGGAAAAGAGATTCCCCGTGTTACCTACAATCCGGAAACCTTCTTTACAGAAGATGATGATTTTTCAACCTACCAGCCTCGGGGATACTAATGAAAAACAAAAGCCTCCGGCGCACTCTTCTTATTACCTACATCTCCCTGCTTTTTATTACTCTCATTCCTTCTATATATTCTGTGTTTGTTTCGCAGATTCATACAAAGCAGTACAGTCAGATTATTTCTAATGTAAGCATTGCCAATAGTATCAGCTCAATTGCAAAGGACCAGCTGCCTTCTGAGCTCTGGAATATTATCTGCGGTAAGAAAGAAATTGAAGAAGGCGACCACAATAAAATGTTAGACCAGATTAACTCGAGTCTCAGCCTTATGCTCCTTACAAATAAAAATGCAGAAAGTCAGGGTAAGCTTGAAGTTGCGAATCGTGCCTACACTACTCTGCGCCGCAATGTTGATATGCTGATTACCCAGATGAAAAGAGGAAGTCCTGTTACCCAGAACGAAGCGACTCTTGATGAAATCAGAACCATCACCTCTCTTTTTGCCGATATTATGCAGGATTTTATTGTAACCGAAATTGAATCTGCAAATGAAACAAACCAGTCGTTGAGAAATACTTCTGTAATTCTTACTGCCATTCAGATTATTATTACGGTACTCGCAGTTATCATTTCCATCAACAGTTTTATTTCTGTTTCCGGTGCAATTCAAAAACCTATCTCCGACATGGAAAAGCTTTCTACAAAAGTTTCAAATGGTGATTTAACTGCCCGCATTGATATTCCTCATGTTGATGAGCTGGACACCCTTGCCGGAAACCTTAATACCATGGCCGGCCAGATAGACCTGCTCATCAAAAAAAATATGGAAGAACAGAAAAACTTTCAGAAGGCGGAGATGAAGGCCCTGCAGGCCCAGATTACCCCCCACTTTCTTTATAATACTTTTGATACTATTGTATGGCTGGCAGAAGAAGAGCATACAGAAGAGGTTGTAAAAATCACAAAAGCCTTTTCAGACTTCCTCCGCATTTCCCTCAGCCGTGGCCACGAATGGATTACTATTTCTCAGGAGCTGGACCACATAAAAAATTATCTGACCATTCAGAAAATCCGTTATGCAGATATTTTGAGTTATACAATTGATGCTGATGAATCTCTTATGGAATATAAAATCATAAAGCTTGTACTTCAGCCTCTTGTAGAAAACGCAATTTATCATGGAATCAAAAATAAAAGAGGCCGTGGTGTTCTAAAAGTAAGCATTCATTATGCGGATGAAAAAAAAGATGCAATCTGTTTTACAGTTGAAGATAATGGAGCAGGCTTTACGGAAGAAAGACTTGGCCAGGTGCGCAACGAGCTTCGTACCGGGGCGGAAGATTCAGAAAAGCTTTCTTCTGTATATGGGCTTTATAATGTGAACAAAAAACTTAAACTCTATTACGGAGAGCAGACTGAGGGAATTATTATTGAATCTACAGCGGGTAAAGGAAGCAAAATCTCTTTTACCATTCCGATTTTCATAGATGTGCCATACACAGGAGGCAGCAATGTATAGCGTTTTTGCCGTTGATGATGAACCAATTGTACTCGAAGGAATCCGCTCAAAAATTGACTGGGAAGGAAGCGGCTTTACTTTTGCAGGTGAAGCTACTGACGGTGAAATTGCCCTCTCTATGATTCACGAAATTAAACCTGATATTCTGATTACCGACATCAAGATGCCTTTTATGGACGGCCTTCAGCTTGCAGAAGCCATTAAGCGTACCCAGCCCTGGATTAAGATAATCATTCTTTCTGGTCATGATGAGTTTGATTATGCTAAAAAGGCCATTTCTATTGGAATTGAAGACTACCTTCTAAAGCCTTTTACTCCGGAAGAACTGCTTACAAGCCTGAACAAAACTGCAGCCCAGATTGATAAAGAACGCAAGCAGATGTCTGATATTACTCGTCTGCGCGAAGAATTAAAAACAAGTGAAGCCTTAATCAAAAAAGAATTTTTGAATAATCTTGTACACGGTTCAGAAGAAATGAGCACTGTAATTCAAAAAAGCTCTGAACTGGGCCTCAACCTGATTTCCCGTTATTACAAGGTTTTAATCAGCCGTATAGAAAGCCGCAGTGGAAACACTCAAACTCAGCAGGAAGCCTGCTCCCTCTTGAACTCTTATTCAACCGCTATTAACGAGGCTGTTTCTTTCTTCCACCACTCTAACCTTCTGGTTTGTATTTTTAAGGGAAGCACACAGACAGAACTTGATGATAATACCTTCCGCGCTGCAGAAACCATCAGCCATATTGCAACAAAAAATGAAGACTGTACAGTTCTTACCGCAATGGGAAAAACTGTTGAACACCTTTCTCAGCTTAAGGTTTCTTACGAGGATGCAAAAAAGATTCTCGAGGCAAATACTAATAAAGAAAACAGAATCATCAGTTCAGATGACCTTACAGACTCTGCAGGAGATGGTGCTGCTGCAGATGCTCTTCTGGATCTGAACGAAGGCGACCCTCTTGTTGATAAACTTAAATATGCGGCAAAAGGTGATATTCAGAGCATTATAGAAGAATCCATGGAGCTGATAAAAAAGAATCCTGACCAGTTCAGTGTATTTGCTTCTTATCTTTTAGTTGATTTGATTTTTGCCGTTTCCAAGCTGGTAGAAAAACTTGGTGGAAATATAAAAGAATTGAACCCGGAGATTTTGCAGCGTAAGTTTATTGATGATGCAGTTTCTGATGAAGAGCGCTTTACAAAAACTCTTGAACAGGTTTTGAACTTTGCCCTGGAATACCGCGACTCAAAGGTTACCGGAAAATATGCTGATGTAATTCTGAAAGCAAAGCGCTACATAGAAGAAAACTATGCAGATCAGAATACAACTCTGACAACTGTTGCAGAAGAAGTTGCCCTAAGCCCTAATCACTTCTCTACGATTTTCTCTCAGGAATGCAAGACTACCTTTATTGAATACCTTACGAACGTTCGTTTGGAAAATGCAAAACGCCTTATGCGCGAAACCGACATGAAAGGTTACGATATTGCCTACGAATGCGGCTTTTCTGACCCTCACTACTTCAGTTACATTTTCAAAAAAAATACGGGGCTTTCGCCCCGTGAGTATAAACTTAGTCTGGAAAACTAACTGTCATGCTGAACTTGTTTCAGCATCTATGTATTGGCCCCCGAAATATAGGGAGCGGCACTGCGTAGCAGGGCAAAAACAGTCCTGTGGACTGTTTTTAGCGAGTCTCCGAGCAGCTGTGCTGCGAAGGTTCGGGGTGACATACTTTACCCCGCCATATTACCAAGCTTCTTTTTTCTCTGACTCAGGATTACACTCTGCAATACGATAAAGAATGCAAGCATAAGACCTGTAGTAATAGACTGCCAGTAAGGTTCACGTAAGCCTGCAGCAACTACCAGGTTATTAATTGTCTTAAGGGACATTACACCAAACATAGTTCCAATTACACTACCTACACCACCACTAAGCAGCGTTCCTCCGATAATCGAAGAAGCAATAGCCTGCATTTCTGCAGCCGTAGCATTAGATGCGTTTCCGGCACCGGTATGCAGGAGGTAGCAGAAGCCTGCAATTCCTGCAAGTACGCCACAAAGAACATAAGCAAAGAACTGTGTTCTTCTAACGTTAATACCAAGCATCAAAGCAGATTCTGTATTTCCACCAACAGCGTAAAGGTTACGACCAAAGCGTGTCCATCTCAGCATTGCCCAAAGAAGGAGAACTACAACAAGTGCAATCACAACTCCTACTTCAATATAAGATGGAATCCAGTTACCATTACGAGCCCAGGTACCAAGGAAAGGAATGTCAATTTCAAAATCCTTAAGATCAAGGAAGAGTTCATTGTTTGCTGTACGTGGAGCAGTACTTACAATTGTTGTCATACCGCGGGTAAAGAACATACCGGCAAGAGTTACAATGAAAGGCTGGATTTTAAGGAATGAAACTAAATATCCCTGAATAAGTCCCATAGCAAGACCAATTCCAAGAGCAATCAGAATTGAGCTTAAAATACCACCGTTATGATCTTCCATAAATACTACAGAAGCCATTGTAATAAGAGCAATTGAACCACCAACAGAAATATCAATTCCACCGGTAATCATTACGATTGTAAGACCACAGGCTGCAACAATCAGATATGCATTATTATTGAGCAAATCCAGGAACTGCTGAGGATTTCTAAAACCACCACCCCAGATGATAATTCCAAGCAGATACATTCCAACAAAAATACAGATTGTTATGAGAAGAAGCAAAGATGTATTTGAAAGCGGCTGTCTGTTTTCTTTCTTTCCAAAAAGATTAGTAAAAATATTTGCCATAATTATTTAGCCTCCTTCTTTGCCATAATCTTGTCTTTAAGCTGAACGAACAACTGTTTTACAACAGGAGAACCTGCAACAACGATGATAATGATTACAACAGCTTTATATGCTTTTACAGCAGTAGAAGAAACCTTCATTGAATACAAAGTAGTTGTTAATGCCTGGATTATGTAAGCACCAAGAATAGAACCTGAAAGCTTAAACTTACCCCCACCAAGTGAGTTACCACCGATTGCAACTGCAAGAATGGCATCCATTTCTATATCAAGAAGTACTGTTTCATGGTTGATGATACCTGTTCGGCAAACACTCATAGAACCTGCCATTGTTACACAGATACCAAGAATAATGAAAACGGCAAGCTTCCATACTGTAGGATTAATACCATTAAGTTTTGCAGCTCTTTCATTAATACCTACTGACTGAATGTACAATCCAAGAGTTGTCTTTTTCAAAAGCAGATTTATCAGCAGAATGAAAATTACAACTATAATAATAGGTGTTGGAATAGGAACATGTGGAATAAAGCTTCCCAGATAAGTAAGAAGATTACTTTCAACACTAGGACTCGCACCACCATTAATCCAGTAAGCAATAGGACGTCCTGCTGTAAAGAGAATCAGAGACGCAATCATCGGCTGAATATTGAACTTTGCAATAAGAGTTCCATTAAAGAGACAGAAAAGAATTGCTACAATACATGCAACAATCATTGCAAGAATTATTGTTCCAACATTGATTGAACCGGCACGCAGAATCTTTACAAACATAGAACCTGCAATTGCTGCCAGAGCACCAACAGAGATATCCTGTCCCTTTGTTGCAGAGGTAACAAGTGTCATTCCTATAGCAAGAATTACAAGCTCAGAAGCTCCGTTCAAAATACTGATTAAGTTACCCGCAAGAACCGTATTTCCGAAATTATTCTTTTTTATAAGAATAGAAAAGAAACTTGGATCTCGGATAAGGTTGAAAATAACCAGTACAATCAGGGCAACAAGCGGTATTGCAAGCTGCGATGAAAAAAGTTTTTTAATCTGATTTACGATTTTATTAGCCATTTTGTGCCTTGCCTCCCGCAATAGTCTGCATAATTACATCCTGGCGCAAAAGATCATCTTTTAGCTCACCAACAATCTTGCGGTCGCGCATAACGATGAGTCTCTGGCAAACAGAAAGCATCTCTTCAATCTCAGAAGAAATAAAGGTAACACTTACCCCCTCTTCTGCAAGCTTAAGAACAAGCTTTTGAATCTCGAGTTTTGTACCAACGTCAATACCACGGGTAGGTTCATCAAGAATCAGATACTGTGGATGAGTCAAAAGCCAGCGTGCAAGAATAACCTTCTGCTGGTTTCCACCCGAAAGTGATTTGATTGGAGTTTCCTTTGAAGCAGTCTTAATCTGCAGCTGTTCAATAAACTCGTCTGCAAGCTTTTCCTGCTCTGCACGGGAAATAGGTTTTGTAAAGCCATTGAGTACCTGAAGGGCAAGAATAATATTCTCACGAACTGAAAGGTCCTGAATAATTCCGTCTCCCTTGCGGTCTTCCGGAAGATATCCGATTCCAGCCTTCATTGCATCTTTAGGAGTATTTATTTTTGCATTATGGCCGTTTACTTTAACATTTCCGCTTGTTACACGGTCTGCAGCAAAGATAGCACGGACACTTTCACTTCGGCCGGAACCAAGAAGTCCTGTAAAGCCGTTTACTTCTCCCTTATTAATAAGGAAGTCAAATGGTTTTACACCTTCAGAGCTTGAAAGGCCTTCAGCTTCATAAACAACCTCACCAGCTCCAGAATAAGGACGCTTCTGATTCTTGAGGTTTGTCATGTCTTCCATATCTTTTCCAAGCATTGCAGAAATCAGCTTAACGCGTGGAAGCTCGCTTACTGTGTATTCACCAACAAGTTCACCGTTTCTTAAAACTGTAATCTTGTCGCAAACCTCGTAAACCTGTTCAAGGAAGTGAGTAATAAAGATGATTCCTACTCCACGGCTCTTAAGGTCACGCATGAGTGTGAACAAGAGTTCAACTTCTTTTTCATCCAGAGAAGAAGTTGGTTCGTCCAGGATAAGAACTTTACATTCCATGTCTACAGCACGGGCAATTGCAACCATCTGCTGAACTGCAAGTGAGCAGGTTCCAAGCTGCTGACCTGGCTTTGCCGGAATGTTTAATTTTGTAAGAAGCTCACCTGCTTTCTTTTCCTGGGCACGGCGATTTACAAACTTGTAATTTCCGCGACCTATATACATATTCTCTGCCACTGTAAGATTAGGACAGAGGGTAATTTCCTGATAAACTGTAGCGATACCCAGATTCTGGGCATCCTGTGGAGAACGGATTACAGCAGGTCCTTCAAATCCTTCGATTCTGATTTCACCAGCGTCCTTTTCGTAAACACCGGTAATAACCTTAACCAGGGTTGATTTTCCAGCACCGTTTTCTCCCATAAGCGCATGAATCTCACCTTCCCTCAAAGTAAAGTCTACATTCTGCAGAGCCTTTACACCAGGGAACTCTTTGTAGATTCCGCGCATAGATAAAACAACATTATTTTCCATTTTCAACAATCCTGTCATTCTCCGGCCAAACCGGAGAATCTGTTCAAAAAAAACGGCGTAAAGGAAAGTCTTTACGCCGCCATATTTACAAGAGGGGTTTGATATTAGTCACCAAGACCGTATGTATCAATATCAGCTTTTGTAATAGTCTTAGCATCGAAGCCCTTTTCATCATTGTAGATGATCTTTGAAGGAACTTTTCCGCTCTTAATCATATTTTCGATTACAGCAGCCTGGAATGGAGAACACTGTCCATCATAGTTCCAGCGGCCAGCAAGAAGCTCGCGGAGAGCCCACTTGTTTGTATCGAATCCCATAATGATTACTTTTCCATTTACACCGTGTGTGATACCAGCTTCATCGAGAGCTGCAACAGCACCCTTAGCCATGTCATCATTTTCAGCATAAATTACATTGAAGTCTTCTTTCTGGTTGATAACTGATTCAACAATCTTCTTTGCGTTATCTGCAGACCAGTCAGCTGTCTGCTGAACAACTTTCTTCATTGTTCCTGCAGCAAATTCCTTGTCCAAAGCACCTGTACGACCGATCTGAGCAGCAGATCCCATGTGTCCCTGAAGGTGGATTACCTTGTATTCCTTGAGTTTCTGAGCCTTGAGCCATGCAACAGCTGATTCACCTTCTTTAGGCATATCAGATACAACAGCAGCTTCATAAAGGTTTTCCTTTACATCAGCAAGGCGGTCAAAAAGGAATACTTTAACTCCAGCTTTCTGAGCCTTCTTGAAAGCAGAAGACCAACCAGCCATATCAGCAGGAGATAAGAGAATATAATCTACTCCGTCTGTTACAAACTGAGAGAATGCATTCAACTGTTCGTCATTGTTCATGCTGTAATAAGTCTTAACATCATAACCTTTAGCTGCAGAGAATACGTTTTCCATATCCTTTACGTTAGCAGCACGGTATCCTGATTCTGATGGTGGGTTGTTGATAATACCAATCTTGATCTTTCCATCACCAGCAGCCTTTGCCTTCTTTTTTGGAGCGGCAAACAATGATGCTACACACATAAGTGCAACAGCAATAATTACGCTTTTTTTCATCTAATTTTCCTCCTATAGATGCTTTTTTTAGATTACATGGTCATAATAAGCCCGGAAGAATGATTTTTGAATGAAGAATTTTAGGAATTTTTGTATGAATTTTTAGGAATTTGAAAAAGTTTAAGGATTAATGGTTGGAAATTTATTTAAAAAGGTTGATTTTTTTACGAAATACATGCCTGCCGACTACAGTCGGCAAGCACAGCTTGCCTCTGTGGCATTCTTTCGATGAACCTAAAGCAACCCTTTCGGCTTGCTTTTTAACGGTTCTTCGATTTTAGCCATGACAGATTCTTGTCTGACACTCTTTATAAATAGCAGCAGTCTTGGCAACTACATCTGCAGGAATCTCTTTGATGTTAGGGTCGCCGGCAAGATTGTGTTCCTTAAGCCAGTCGCGTACAAACTGCTTGTCGTAGCTTGCTGGACTTCCGCCAACTTCATATTTAGAAGCATCCCAGAAGCGTGAGCTGTCTGGAGTAAGAACTTCATCACCAAGAACAAGTTCGCCATTCTCATCAAGACCAAACTCAAATTTAGTATCAGCAATGATAATTCCGTTTGCCTTAGCGTGCTCGTAGCACTTCTTATAGATAGCAAGAGCAGCCTGTTCGATTTTTGTTCCAAGCTCTTCACCAAGATCATCCTTCATATACTGAAGAGTAACGTTGATGTCGTGACCTTCGGCAGCCTTAGTAGAAGGAGTTACGATTGGCTCATCGAGTTTTTCAGCCTGCTTGTATTCCTTTTCAAACTTGTGACCAAGGAATGGCTCGCCCTTCTTGTAAGCCTCGTACATAGAACCAAACATATATCCGCGGACAATTACTTCGTAAGGAATCATCTTAAGTTTCTTAACGAGAATTGTACGGCCTTCAAATTCCGGCTTCTGGAATTCAGCAGGCATATCTTTCAAATCACTTGAAATCATGTGATTCTTAACAATGTCTTTTGTGTAGTCAAACCAGAAGTTAGCAAGAGCGTTGAGCACCTTACCCTTGTCTGTAATCATTGTTGGCAGAATAACGTCAAAAGCAGAAATTCTGTCAGTTGTAACAATTACCATGCGTCCATCTTCAAGGTCATAAACCTCGCGAACCTTACCGGAAATAATTTTTTTCATGTTTTTCCTCTTATATATCTATTTACTCAGCAAACCGCCGAATTTAATTCCAAAACGTGAACAAAGCACATTATACTGATTTTCTTCCTCAGTGTCACGGAAGCCGGTTATAAATAAGGAGGGAGAAGTCTCTCCCTCGCTCCCAAGCCAAGTCGCTCCACGAACCGCCCCAGCGAGCTGTGTCGGTTCTCTCCGCTTTGTTGGCTTGTCCGCTACCCTCTCTGCGGGTGGCTCGCCCCCCGCAACGCCCCCCTCGAGCACTTCAAGCGAATGACGTACAACTCCATCCACCGAATCCACAACCTTAATATCCGGCTTACAGGCCTCTTCAAAAACATCAGTAAAATTCAAAAAGTGAGTACAGCCAAGAATTACCGCATCGCAGTCTTCCTTGCGGAAAAAATCAATTGCAGGCTTAACAGCCTGCAGACATTCTTCATGACTTGCAGTAAAAGCATTATGTTCAATAAAAGAAACAAGCTGACCGTCTCCGCGGGTAACAAGGGTGCAGTCGCTGGCAAACTTATTTTTCAGTTCAATGTTATAAGGATTTTCGCAGGTAGCCTTTGTGGCAAGAAGACCAATGCGGCGCTTTTTAGAAAAACTTGCAGCAAGCTTAATTGCAGGAACCGTTCCAACAAATTTTATATCAGCAAACTTCTTGCGCAATACATCAAGTGCATTAACGCTCATAGTATTGCAGGCAACAACAATAACCTTTGGCGCAAACTGTGCCTTGATTTTTCCAACAAGCTCAGTTACACACTTTACAACCTGCTGGTGAGTCTTTTCGCCATAAGGAAAGTTTGCTGTATCAGCAACATAGACGCAGTTTGCCCCAGGAGCACGCTGCATAAGAGTAGTCATATAAGGAATTCCGCCAACACCGGAATCAATAAACACAAAGTCAGTCATTTTTTGTCTTCTTAATTAAATAACGCATTAAACGCATCGCGTGCTGCATCAGCCTTTGATTTACCAGAGTCTCCTGCTATCCCCTTCGTACTTGCCCGGAAATAATCACAGAAGTTTGAACGTTCCTTGTCACTCACAAAGTCGGCAGAGCTTTCGCGGCAGTCGTTATGAGAGCCGCTTTCGTAAAAGTCACAGGCCTTGCATACATGTAAGTCTGCATGACAGAAAGGACATTCATCCCCTCTTACAGGCTTTTCAATATTGGTTTCTTTACGGCATTTCCAGCAAATCATAATTATATAGTATCATTTTTTGCATTTTTCTACTATAATAAAATTATGTTCACGCAGAATAAGTGCCTTGTACATTACTGCCGCAATCTCGCAATTACAACCTTTGATGAAGACGGAAACATCACAGACGGCAAAAATTACTGTCTGGACCACATTCCTGATCCCGGAAAATTCAAAGCAGACATTTATAAATATATTGCAGAACATGACAAGATTGTTGGCCTTAATGTAAGCGGACTCTTATTTGCAGACATAGATCTTTCCAATAAAAAATTCTACGGCTGCACCTTTACCCACTGCACTTTTAACAATATCAGTTCAAGCAACATTCTCTTCAGAATGTGTATTTTTGATTTTGCTATTTTCAACGACTGCAGTTTTATTAAAAGTAATTCACTTTTTACAAGCTTTTCCGGCGCAACCTTTACTCATACCCTTTTTACCTCCAGCGATATCATCCAGAGTAACTTAAATGGTATAAAAGCCTACCAGTCTTCTTTTGACGATTCAGACTTTTTTAATTCGCGTTTTATTGCTTCTACCCTGATAGATACTTCCTTCAGAAACTGCAACCTTAAAAAGGCTCTCTTTTATGATTCAAAAAGAACAAATGTTTCATTTAAAATGTCTAACACACGAGAAGCTCTTTTTACACCAGAGGGAAAATCCCCTCGTGAAAGCGACCTGTCTTTTGGTAACTCAATTGTAGATGGAGACCGCTTATGAAAGTTTACTTCCATCTGAACCTTGGCGGTTTTTCCAACTGCTATATTGTAGTAAACGAAAAAACCTCAGAAGCAATCATAATTGACCCGGGAAAAATTACAGACGAAATTATTTCCCGCATAGAAGATAATCACTTAAAGCTTTCTGCTGTTTTGATTACTCACAATCACGGTTCTCATGCCGGTGGCCTTCATACCCTGCGAAAAATCTATTCACCAAAAATCTTTGCTGCAGACTGGGAAGTTGCCGGAGAAGACACAACCGTAATTTCCGGCGATGGAAACCTTCGCATTGCAAAAATGATTGTGCGCTATATGTCAGTTCCGGGACACACAGCAGACTCTGTAGTTTACGGAATCGGTAATATTCTTTTTACAGGTGACATTCTTTCTGCCGGCGAAATTGGCAGCACAAACTCAAGTTATTCTGAATATATTTTGAAATCAAATATAGAAAAGAAGATTTTCTCTCAGCAGGACAATGTAATCTTAATGCCTGGCCATGGACCGCCAACAACACTTGGCGCTGTAAAAGCCTTTACTGCAGACTTTAAGAAAATGATACAGAGTCCGCAGAATGACAGAGGAAGAAGTTAGCGGTTCACAAGTGCGATGTTACCGCAGACAATTCCGTATTTATCGTATACAAAATCATTTAAGGCTGTGGCTGCATCTTCAAAGCCACGGCCTTCTGTTTTTCTTATGTAGGCAGCAAGTTCCGGAGTGAACTTTATTACAGTGCCGCGGTTAGCAAGGTGCACAAAATACTTTGCAACTTCAGAAAGCCGCTGCTGCATTATGTAAGCCATAAATTCATTGTGCATAAGATATTCATCATTGATATCATAACCAAGGCTTGGCTGAGACTTAAAGTAATCAATGAGGAAGTCTCGGGATGTCGGGTCAAAGGTGTAATAAACTGCAGAAACAAAATTGCGGAACTCAGCATCGCGGAAGAAGATTGTATGCCAGCCTTCATGAGCAAGAAGATTTGTGCGACTCCAGCCAGGAGTCTCTCGTGAAATTGAAACAAGACCACCTTCATTTGCCTTAACGTAAATTCCGTCATCTTCCAAAAGCTTGTTATGAATAAGAATTCTTTTTAGAAGAAGCTCTTCTTCATTTAACTGGAAGCCAAGATCTGTTGCCTTATTAAAGAAGTTTGCCATGCTTGCGGCAGAGTAGTCGTGAGCATTGTAGCCGTGCATATCACCAAGTTCTTCGTTTGTAAGCAGGCGGCCCTTATAGCCCTGCTTTTCTACAAAGAAGGCCATGCGGCGGAAAAGTCTGTCCTGAACTTCATAATTTCTTGTATCAAAAAAGAGAATCTGAGGGAAGCGGTCCCATTCATAAATCTCATAATCCAGGGTTCGCCACTGAGAAGTTTTGTAGTTTAAAATAAGACCAGGATCTGTTCTGATTGGTTCAAGAATCTCCCCTTCTTCAGAAGCAACAGCATTTGTTCCACGCATAATAAGAGACTCAACACAGTCTGCATTATCAACCAGCTCGGCACGGGAAAAAGGTGCATTAAGAGCTGCAGCCGGTATTATAATTTCACGGGCAGCAGCAACGTTATTAATATAAAGTTTTTCTCCGCCAACATTCATCTGCACACGCACAGAATGCTCACGGGTAGTTTTAGTCTCCGGGTTTTCTGAAAGCACAAGTCTGAATTCTGGCATTGTCTGCTTTTCATTGCTTTGTACCGGAAATACCATTGAAGATCCTGAAAAATCAAAACTTTTGTTTTCAAAATCAACTACGCCACCATTGCAGGCAAAACCATAGAAAGGAATCTCTTTTGTTACATCAAAGCCAATTTCCGCCGGAACAACTGCGGCCGCAACAACTCTGCAGCGGACTGTTGAATAAACATAAAAACCTTCAGGTATATATTTTTCTATATTGTCATTTTTCTGAATCGCAAATGAAAGATCAAAAATCTCAGGGGCGTTTTTTTCATCTCCCTGAATCTGAATACGTCTTGTATCCGGGTATTTCTTTTTTATATATTTTCCTGTAATAGTAAAATCTTCGTTACTAAGAAAACCATAACGGAATACTGTACTTGCTCCTGATTCCAGCATAGGCAGCTGTTTTTTTTCTGGCATAAGCTGAAGGCAGACCGTTAATGCAACAGAACCTTTTTCCTTATAGGTTTTAGCAAAATATTCTTTCTGCTCTTTTGTAAATTTGAAAGTTGCATAGCCTCCGTTTACAGTTCCTTTGGAAGCCGCTGAATCGAGTGCGTAAAGACGGGAGGTAGTATTACTGTCATAAACAATTCTTACTGCAGATTTATTTTTGTTTGCAAGAAGAATAATTCCGGCGGTTATATCCAGTAAAAGAAAAATTGTTACTGCAGCGACAAGAATGCATTGATTTTTTGAAAGTTTTGGCAATTTAGCCTTTAAATTTGATAAGTTCAGATTCAACTTTGGCAACTTCATATTTAAAACTATACCAAATATATAAAAAAAGTTATACTCCCCTTATGACTGTGATTATTCCTCATCCCACAGAAGAACTGAATCTCATCAATTTTCAGAAAGAATTGATTTCTGCTTTATACAAAGAAGGCAGAATTCTTTATGCAGAAAGACCTCTGTGGATTGATTTTACACAGACAGAGGAATTAAAAGCTCTTTCAAAAAGCATACAGTGTGTTAGTTTTGGAGAATTGAAATTGTCTGATAAAAGCATTTTTATTCCGGTTCAGATAAAAACTTCAGAAAGTATTGTAGATTCCAAACTAACGTTAGTTAATATATATAAAGACCAGTCTTTTACTGATGACGACAAAAAGCTTATCGGGCAAAAAAAACAGCCGGTAAATCAGCTTAAGATTTTCCGGCTGGGCCTTGTGCAGGCAGAAGGCCCGCACGCTAAAAGTATTTCAAAGTCTGCCTGGTGTAAATTACATCACACCGCTTCCACGGTCAAGTGAGGTAAGACCTGTTCTTACATACTCAAGAATTCCGTAAGGCTCGAGCAGGCGCAAAAGGCTTTCTACCTTCTCTTCACTTCCGGTAATTTCAATAATAACAGACTCAAGACTTACGTCCACGATTCTCGCCTTATAGATGTCGGCAGTCTCTATGATTGTGCCGCGATTACTTGCCTCGGCACGAACCTTAATAAGAGACATTTCGCGCTGAACAGAGCTGGAAGTTTCACACTTTTTGATTGCAATTACTTCTTCAAGCTTTGCAAGCTGCTTCTGAATCTGGTCCAGAATATATTCGTCGCCGGTAACTACAATTGTCATGCGGCTCTGCTCAGGATTGTTTGTTGCACAAACAGTGAGCGAGTCGATGTTGTAGCCGCGGCGACTGAAAAGTCCAGAAACACGGCTGAGTACACCTGTTTTATTTTCTACTAAAACACTAAGTACATATTTTTCCATAATTGTAATCTCCCAAAAAAGTCTCTCACAGAGGACACAGAGAGCACAGAGCGTAATTATATATTTATCTCTGTGTTCTCCAAAGCTCTGTGAGAATTTTTCTATCTCTCAGGGTTGAATGACACTGTTCTCAGAATATCTCCGAATACACCGGCAGCAGTAACTCCGGCACCGGCACCGTATCCGCGGACAGTCAAAGGAATAGGCTGGTAGCGCTCTGTGTAGAATACAAAGGCGTTTTCACCACCCTTTACGCTGTAAAGAGGATCATCCTGACCAACTTCCATCATACCAACGCTAACCTTGCCGTCTTTGATTGTAGCACCCATGCGAAGAACTTTGCCCTTCTTTTTGAGGTCGGCAATTTTCTTTGCAAAGTAATCATCAACTTCAGGAAGCTTCTTCAAGAACTCTTCAACAGTTCCGCTTGAATCAAAGGAATCCGGGAATACCTTGAACATCTGAATATCAGAAAGTTCTATATCATAACCTGACTCGCGGGCAATGATAAGTCCCTTGCGGGCAACGTCCATTCCGTTCAAATCGTCGCGAGGGTCAGGCTCTGTGTAGCGGAGTTCCTTTGCTTCAAGAACAGCCTTACTGAAAGGTACGCCCTCGTCGAGTTTTCCAAAAATGTATGAAAGAGAACCAGACATAATTCCGTTGAAGCTTTCAAGCTTATCACCAGATTTATAAAGGTTCTGCAATGTATCGATGATAGGAAGTCCCGCACCAACGTTTGTCTCATAAAGGAAGCGGCGGTGCATCTTATTTGCAGTGCGGCGAAGCTCGTGGTAGAACTTAATGTCCATAGAGTTTGCGCGCTTGTTTGGAGTTGCAATACTCATACCTGCATTAAGGATGTCCAGGTAGCGCTCTGGCAAATCGTAAGATGCTGTACAGTCAACAAATACCGGATTAAGAGGCTTCTTCTCTTTTACAAACTTAATTATGTCATCAACATTCTGATTTGAGTTGAACGGGAAGTCAGGCTTTTTCATCTGGTCACGCCAGTTTGAAAGATCGAGTCCTTCTTCATTCAAAAGCATACCGTCGATTGTTGTAATACAGAGAACCTTGATATCAACATTTTCTTTGAGAAGCTTTTCTCTCTGGTCGCGAATCTGGTCAATCATTGTTCCACCGATAGTTCCGGCACCAAAAGCAAATACTTCTATTGTCTGAGCTGTGTGGAAGAAGAACTGATGTACAGCCTTAACAGCAGTATCAGCATATTCATTTTCAATGACAGCAGAAATACAGCGCTCACTTGAGCCCTGAGCAATGGCGAGAATATTGATATCCTGACTTGAAAGAGCATTGAGAAACTTTCCTGCAACACCGCGGTTAGCAATCATACCATCGCCAACAACGCTTACAATTGCGCAGTCCTTGCGAACATCAATTGCATCAATCAACTTCTCGCGGATTTCAAGCTCGAACTTAGCCTCGAGAGCATCTCTTACTACATCTGCCTCGCTGTCGCGTACACAGAAAGAAATTGTATATTCAGAAGAAGACTGAGTAATCAAAAGAATTGAGCTGCCGGCAGAAGATACGGCAGAGAAAATCTTGCTTGCCATGCCTGTACGGCCGCGCATAAGTGAACCGCCCACACTAATCATGGAAACGTGCTTGAGCGAAGAAATACCACAGATGCTGGACTTTCCACGACTTTCAAAAGGTCCCTTACCAATACGTGTTCCGCGGGCACTTGGATTATGCGAGTTCAAGCTCCAGGCTTCAATTCCCTTTGCCTGAAGAGGTGCAATTGTTTTTGGATGAAGAACTTTAGAACCAAAGAATGAAAGTTCCATAGCCTCTTCATAAGACATATCATCTACGAGGATTGCATCTTTTACAACACGAGGGTCTGCAGTGTAAACACCGTCAACATCAGTCCAAAACTCAACGCGCTTAACACGAAGGCTTGCACCAATAATTGCAGCAGAGAAATCAGAACCGTTGCGACCAAGGAGCCCCATAACAGGCTTTGTTCCGTGGCCGCCAGACCATGTGCAAATAAAGCCAGGAAAGAGGAGAATGCGAGTCTGAGCAGGTGAAGCTCCGTCGCGGAATGGAGCGCAGGCTTCATTACATGCTGAATAATCAGCTTCTCCCTCTTTCTGGTTGCCGGTTGTGAAAACAAACTTGCGGCTGTCCAGGAAGATTACACTCTGCTTTTTTGCAAGCAGAACATTTTCCATAATAGGAGCTGAGAGAAGTTCCCCCATACCCATAATGCGGCAGTGAACAGTATCAGGACACTCGCCGAATGAAACACAACCGGCGAGTAATTTTTCGAGTTCAGTAAAATTAGGCTCAAGACGAGCCATCACCTTTTCTGCATCAAAACCCGGAAGCTTAGACTGCAGTTCAAGACAGATTTCGTTGTGAGTGTTGCGGATATCGTTAACATAATTGGTTCCGGCAATACCACCGATACAAGCGTCGATTGCAGATTGTAATGTATTTGAAACACCAGCTGCCGCGCTTACGACAACAGAAAGACGGTCTTCCTTGGCACGAGAAATAATAATCTCGCTGGAAGCCAGAATGCGGCGGGCGTTGGCCATTGATGTGCCGCCGAACTTGAGAGTAATCATATACACCTTCGCGCTGAAAACCGCAATTTCCCCGAACATCCGGGCGAGCCATGCAGGAACCCCCGCACACGTCGGTTGTCAGCTGTTGTAAAAATGTTACTTATTATAGTAATGATTTGCACAAAGAATGGCAATGGAAGAAAAAAAATAATTATTTTGCATTTTTTTTCTCTAAAAAACGCATTTTTTCGCACATCTAAACATATATTATATATGGAAAAATATTAACAGCTTAAAATTATTTAAGGAAGGAGGAAAAGTCAAAAACAAAAACCGGCCAATCCCACTAAACAAGCCATTGGTATGATTTAGTAGGATGAATACAGACATAAAAGTACCGTGAAGCGAAATTTTTCCTACTAAATAAGCAAGCATATTTCATTAGTAGGGAATAATCACACAATAATCTATCTTAAAGAAGAAAAGTTCCCTACTAATTTATTCTCAACCATTACTTAGTGGGAACCAACAGTTGTTTATAACTTAAACAAAGGTTTTTCTTTCCAACCAAATCGCGGTTCAAAATCATTTAGTTGGACAATCACACCACAAAAAGGAGTTATCATGCAAAAGGAAGAAATATTACCAAATATCTCTATATCACACTTACAAATAAGGCTCGAGAAACTAAAGGTTTTGGCAAATAATCTCAAAAATGAAGCCGCTGACTTTCCTTCAGGCCGACTCCGCATCGCACAAAGAAATAATCATCCGGAATTCTATCAGGTTCCGGAACACTCCAATGAACAGGGACGCTACATTCATAAAGAAAATCACAATCTTGCAGTTCAACTGGCACAAAAAGATTATAACTATAGAATCCTTAAATTGATTAACAAAGAAATCGCTTATCTGCAAAACTACATGAAGCAAACAGACAACGGTAAGGCAATACAAAATCTTTTTGAAAAACTATCACCAGTTCGACAACATCTTATTAAACCAGTTACCCTTTCTGATAATCTATTTTTACAGGAATGGCTTTCCATCACCTGGCAAGGCCTCCCCTTTCCCGAAGATGCAGCTGATCTATTTACAGAAAACAAGGAAAAGGTTCGATCAAAATCTGAAGTTATAATTGCCAACAAGCTTTTTAATAATGACATACCTTACCGTTACGAATGCCCATTAACACTTTACAGCAAAGGAAACAAAAATAACCCGGTTACTATATATCCAGATTTTACCTGTCTGAACGTACATACTCACAAAGAGTTTTACTGGGAACACTTCGGACTATTAGATAATCCTGAATACGCACAAAAAACTGCACGAAAAATCCGACTGTATGCCGAAAACAATTATTTCCCGGGACGCAATCTCATAATTACAATGGAAACTCAAACCGAACAACTCAGCACTCGACAAGTTGAACAACTTATAGAAGAGTTCTTAAAGTAACAGACAGCACTGTTAATACCTACTTCAGTTTACTTTCCAATTCCTCAAGCAGCATAATCTTCAGCCCGCGTTTTTCTATCTTCTTTCGAAGCTCCGGGTGTGGTTCGCTTTCAAAAACTGCTGTTCCGTGTACGGTCAGATGCTCGCCTGTTGAACCGCCGTTATCATAAATCTTTTTCACAAGCTCAAAAGCAGTATCCACGTCGCGCAGAATTTTATGATCCAGTTCAAAACGCTCTCCAACCACAGTCTTAAAATGAGGCATAGGCGAAACTTTGCCATAAAGGCGTTTGATCTTTTCTGTCATCTCGCGGCGGTAAGCACGCTCTGCAGCCTGCTCAAGAATCTGCTCGTTGGAAACAAAACACTTCTTTCCTTCCGGCGAAGTCAAAATCTCTTCTACACTCTGCCCTGTTCTCATGCACTCAGCCTTAAGACAGAGCATAGTCATAATTGCATCATCTTCAGATTTATGACTCTGATACTTTGCAACGTTTACACCAAAATCAGTAGCCCATTCAACAAGCTTCTGCTTTTTTTCATACTTGTGTTCGAGGTAGCGTTCAAGGTCAAAAGCACGGAACTGAATATATGGAAGCTCGTAGCGCTCGTTGGCATCATTTACAAAACCCACATCGTTGGAAACAGCAAAGCCCGCAATATATCGGTTGCCGGTTGTAAAAAGCTTTTTAATATCCTTATAGTAGCTTTCATAATTCGGCTTAGTACGAAAATAATCCTTAGAATAAGCAAGCTTACAGTCGCCCTTACCAGAAAGCAGATACCAGTCAAAATCGCATTCCGGATTCATTACAACATCTTCGCTTTCAATAATATTCAAATCGTCGTCGCAAATCACATAACCCAGCGAACAGATTTTTCCCACGCCCTCAAAAGTATTGGCGCATTCACAGTCAAAAAAAACAAAACTCTTGTGATTCATTCTTCTATTATAGTATATTTAGGGAATAGTAAATAGGGGTCAGGGAATAGTTTTAAAGTAGGGCGGAGCCCCGCCCTACGCCTCAACCGCCTGCGGCGTTTTCGGCTACCCCACCCAGCGGGGGCCACCCCCGCAACGCCCCCGAACACACTGCCGTCTCACATTCTCCATCTAAACAAACAAAAATTCACAATTAGTAGGATTTTTTTCAAAGAATGAACTTTTTATTTCAATAAAAGTTTTAAGTTGGAATAATTACTCTTTTTCTCTTATTGCTTATTCTAAATCTTACTTATACAATTTAATAAAACTCAAAATTATCGAGGGCATTATGATTTCATTCAATTCAAAAACTAACACATTCCGTCTGGACACGCCAAACTCAACATATTCAATTTTCATCAACGAACGCGGCTACATCGGCCATGCTTACTATGGTAGTACAATTGGAGATGATGATGTCTCATACCTTACCCGCAACAAGGAATACGGTTTTTCTGATAATGAGATTTTCCGAGAGAAAGGCTCTTTCTTAGACTTCTTTCCTCAGGAACTTCCGACAGACGGACTTGGAGACTATCGTGAATCTGCCCTCGCCGTTTGCGATGCAGAAGGCCACAATGCAATTGAGTTAAAATATAAGAGCCATAAGATAAGCGGTGGAGCTCAGCCATTACCAGGACTCCCTGCAGTTTTCGGCGATGCAAAAGACTGTTCTGTTCTCGAGATCACAGCCACAGACGACCTTCTTGGTGCAGAAGTTATTATTATATACACCGTTTTCGAAAAGCTTGATGCAATCGTGCGCTCTGTAAAAATCAAAAATAATGGAAGCAAGCCTCTCTATATCAAAAAGGCTCTTTCTCTTGCCCTTGATATTGATGATGATAATTTTGATATGATTACCTTGCACGGTTCCTGGGCCCGCGAACGACACATAGACCGCAGACCAGTGCATATGGGAAAACAGGGCGTAGCTTCGAACCGCGGTGAAACAAGTCATCAGGAGCATCCTTTCATTGCTCTGCTGGACCACAATGCAAGTTATGACAGCGGCCGTGTTTACGGAATCAATTTTATTTACTCCGGCAATTTTATTGCAGACGTGCAGAAAAATCAGTTTAATAATATACGCGCTGTTATGGGTATCAATCCGGAAAACTTCTGCTGGAAACTTGAAACTGGCAGCGACTTTGAAACACCTCAGGCAGTGCTTGTTTATTCAGACCGCGGTTTGAACGGAATGAGCCAGACTTTCCACGACCTCTATCGCGAACACCTTATCCGCTCCCCTTACAAAAAATTCCCACGCCCAATTCTCATCAACAACTGGGAAGCAACCTATTTTAATTTTGACACAGACAAGCTGATTGATATAGCCCGTGAGGCAAGCAAAGACGGAATTGAAATGCTTGTCATGGATGACGGCTGGTTCGGCCACCGCTCTTTTGATGACTCTTCTCTTGGAGACTGGATTGTAAACGAAGACAAAATCAAAGGCGGCCTTAAGCACCTGGTAGATGAAGTAAACAAGCTTGGTATGAAGTTTGGTATCTGGTTTGAGCCGGAAATGATTTCACCAGATTCAGATTTGTACCGTGCTCATCCGGACTGGGCAATCCAGATTCCAGGCCGAGAACCCGGTATGAGCCGCCAGCAGCTGGTACTGGACATCACAAGAAAAGAAGTTGAAGATTATACTTACGAAAGCGTTGCAAAGATTTTAAGAAGCGCAAATATTGAATATGTAAAATGGGATATGAACCGCCAGCTCACAGATATCGGTTCCGTCCAGCTTCCGGCAGACCAGATCGGCGAGTTTTATCACCGCTATGTACTGGCCGTTTACCGCCTGCAGGAACGTCTGATTACAGAGTTCCCAAAATTGCTGCTTGAAAACTGTTCCGGCGGCGGTGCCCGCTTTGACCCGGGCATGTTCTTCTACAGCCCACAGATCTGGTGCAGTGACGACACAGATGCAATTGAACGCCTTGCCATTCAGGAAGGAACAGCCCTTGTTTACCCTCTTTCTACAATGGGAGCCCACGTTTCAGTCTGCCCTAACCACGCCTGCGGTCGCGTAACTCCATTTAAGACCCGAGGCTATGTTGCCCTTTCCGGAACCTTCGGCTATGAACTGGACATCACAAAACTGCCGCCAGAAGAAAGAGCCATGATTCCGGGCCAGGTTGCCCTTTACAAAAAGTTCAGTGACCTTGTAAGAAACGGTGACTACAGCCGAATCGCCAGCTACAGCGAAAACAACGAATACGACTGCTGGGCAAGCATTGCAAAAGATAAATCAAAGGCTCTCGTTACTTTTGTTCAGGTAATGAACCACCCGAATTATAAGACACGATTTATAAAGATTAGCGGACTCAAGCCGGATGCAAGATATAAAGTTACCTGGCCGGATGAAGATCAGTCAAAGTTCCAGCCGGTAGAACTGTCCGGCCTCACAATTGCAAAAGCCGGCATCCCGGTAAGACGCGACTGGGGAGACTTCCAGGCGCAGTTAATATATATAGAAATCTTATAACAGGAATTCCTCACAGAGAGCACAGAGGTCACAGAGTTTATATTAATTTATTATAACCTCTGTGTCCTCCTAAGCTCTGTGAGGAATTTATTTTAGAGATTTCGAATCTGCTTTGAAGTAAACCCTGCTCGTATCATAGCAGCAGTCAGTTTCTCCCCACTCTTACTTTTCGAAAGTTTTTCATATGCTTTACGGCAGATTTCCATTTCATCATTCTCAGTAAAAAACTCATCAAGAGCGGTATTTGCAACATCTCGGGCAATGCCTCGTGCTGCAAGTTCTGCGGCCAGTCTGCTTCTACCCTCATAATGATTTGTTCTTCTGGTATTGAGCCAAGCAGTAGCAAAGCGAAGGTCACTCAAATAGCCCTTCGCCTCTAAATAATCCAGCGCCGCCTCTACATATTTTTTTTCGTATTTCTTTTCTATTAATTTACGTGTAAGTCCAAATCGACTCTGCTCCGCCCGTGCCAGATATCCAACAGCTTTAAGCTCCACCGCACAAGAAAGCCCGGCATCCATAAGAGAATCCGCCTCTTCCTCCGAGAACTCCACTCCTACATCAATTCTCTCAAACACCCCTTCCGGAAGATAATCTTTACGTATATAAAATGAACTTCCCTCTTCAGGAGTAAACTTAAACATCCCTGCATAAGACGATTCTACAAGAGTTTTTACAACCATACGGTTATTTTGTGTGTTTTTTTATAAGAGGTCAATACTTTTATGTTTTGGCTCGGAGTAGAAAATACCCCATGACAACATCATCCCCGTTGGCATGGGGTATTTTCTACGTGAGAGACAAAACATAAGAACTCATTGATTTAAAATAAAAAAACACACAGCATAAACTGTGTGTTTTGTAAAAACTCTTGTAGAGTTCGTCGACTAACGCTTTGAGAACTGGAAGCGGCGGCGAGCACCCTTCTGTCCGTACTTCTTACGCTCAACCATACGAGAATCGCGTGTGAGGTATCCGTTAGCCTTGAGAGATGTACGAGCATCTGGATCAATCTGAACGAGAGCGCGTGAAATACCATGCAAGCAAGCAGCTGCCTGGCCGTTCATACCGCCACCCTGTACGTTGATAAGAACATCATACTTTGAACCCATTGAAGTAACCAAAAGTGGCTGCTGAACGATCTGAATCTGTTCTGCAGTTACAAAGTAATCTTTCAAATCTTTACCGTTTACAACGATTTTTCCTGAGCCATCGCGAACAAATACGCGGGCAACAGCAGTCTTTCTTCTTCCTGTACCAATAGCAATATTCTTTACCATTTTCTATCCCCCGTATTAAAGTTCAATTGGCTGTGGATTCTGTGCAGCATGTGGATGCTCAGCACCAGCGTAAATCTTTACGTTATCCATCATTTTGCGACCAAGTCTTCCGTGTGGAAGCATACCAGCAACAGCAATAGTCATTGGATCTGTAGGGTGCTTTTCAAGAAGCTTCTCATAAGTATGAGCGCGAAGTCCACCTACGAAACCTGTGTGGTGATAGTAAATCTTCTTCTGTTCTTTTCCGCCAGTTACTACAGCTTTTTCTGCATTGATGATTACTACGAAATCACCCATAAGCTGATTCTTTGTATAAGTTGCCTTGTTCTTACCGCGTGCAATATAAGCAGCCTTTGCAGCAACACGTCCAAGTGGTTTTCCAGCAGCGTCGATAACGTACCATTTACGTGGCTGGTCGTATTCTTTTACGAAAATAGTTTCCATGATATACCTTACTATAAAATAAAAGTTTATCTGCGGTTCCAGAACTTGCATCTGAACTGAAACTGCATTGGATTTTCGATGAGCAGTCAAAAATCCAATAACGGGTAAAGTATATTATCAGATTTCAGCAGTTTGTGTCAATGCTACTGAGCGTCGTTTTTAGAAGCTTCTTCTTTTTTTGCTTCTTTTTTATCTTTGATATCTGCAGCACCAATAAAGAGACAAATCATACCTACAAAAGCTGCAAGAACAGGAGCTCCACCCTTAAGGAAGGCGATAACTTCTGCACCCCAGTTAAGCGGGCAGGCTGGAAGAACTGCAAATACAGTAAATGCTATAAAAATTATACCAAGAATAATTGCTATCATATTTTTTTCCTCTAATTAAAGAATAATCTAATTACTTAAACCTTGCAAGAAAAAATAAAAAAAAATGTTATTGACATAATCAAATATATGTTGCATTTTATCGTTTAGACATTATAATTTGAGAAAACGACCCAGGCTTGCTAAGTTTTTGATTTGATGTTAAGCCCTGCTTTGCAGGATGTCCGAACGGACAATCATAATTAGATTGAGGTTACTTGAGTGAAAGGAAGTCAGGTTACCATTGATCATGTATCCAAAAGATTCGGCGACTTTGTTGCCTTGGATGACATCAACTTTACTATTAAGCCGGGAGAGTTCTTTTCTCTTCTTGGTCCTTCTGGCTGCGGAAAGACAACCCTTCTCCGCATTATCGCAGGTTTTGAATCTCCGGATGACGGTGTAGTTCTTTTTGATGATAAGAACGTAATTCCACTTCCGCCGGATAAGCGCGAATCAAATACCGTATTTCAGACATACGCACTTTTTCCTCACATGACAGTTTACGAGAACGTAGCATTTTCTCTGCGTCTTAAAAAACTGCCTAAAGATGAAATTGATAAAAAAGTCCGCGAGTACGTACATCTTGTACAGCTGGATCAGCATATCAATAAAAAGCCTAATCAGCTCTCTGGTGGACAGAAGCAGCGTGTAGCAATTGCCCGCGCCCTCATCAACGAACCAAAGGTGCTCCTTCTTGACGAACCTCTTTCTGCCCTGGATGCAAAGCTTCGTGCAAATCTTCTTATTGACCTCGACCGTCTTCACGACCAGATTGGAATTACATTTATCTATGTAACTCATGATCAGGCAGAAGCTCTTTCTGTTTCCGACCGCATTGCAGTTATGAATGCAGGCCATGTTCTTCAGATTGGAACTCCATACGAAATTTACGAAAGCCCTGCAACTCAGTTTGTTGCTCAGTTTATCGGTGAAACAAATCTTTTTGATGCAGAGGTTGTAGACTGCGTTCCTCACAAGGATGCTAACGGCAACGATGATTTTATGGCTACCCTCAGCGTACCGGAACTTGGAAAACAAGCTCCTCTTGCAACTGATACTGCCGCTGAAGCAGCACTCGACCGTTTTATGCAGGTTACAGACTACGAGCACACAGACAAGGGCCAGAAGGTTGCCTTCACTATCCGTCCTGAAAAAATCCGCATTACACTTGAACCACCTTCAACTGGCGGACGTACAGACATCAACGTATTCGGCGGTGTTGTTGAAGAGCCTATTTATTCTGGCTTCCAGTCTAAGTTCTATGTAAAACTCGACACAGGCAAAGTCATTAAGGTTTTCAAACAGCATACTGACTATATGGATGATGGTCCTGTTATCCAGTGGAAAGACAAGGTTTATGTTTCCTGGTCTGCAGAAGATGCATATATTGTTGAAGACATCAACAAATAGGTTTGCCGCGTATGAAAAATAAGAAGCTTTCTAAAGAATTACACGACTCTCATGTCGGTATGATTTACGGCTGGCCTATGGGTCTCTGGTTTATCATATTCTTCGTAGCGCCTCTCGTAATCATCTTCGTATACAGTTTTCTCAAAAAAGGTATTTACGGCGGCGTTGAATGGAACTTCTCCCTTAAGGCTTACAAGCAGATGTGCAAGCCTGAATATGGCCTGATTGTACTGAGAACCCTTAAAATCACTATTATTTCTACTATAATAACGATTTTAGTTTCGATTCCGAGTGCCTACGCTATGGCCCGCAGCCGCCATCAGACTCTCTTCCTCTTCCTGGTTATCATACCTTTCTGGACTAACTCCCTGATTCGTATTTTTGCCTGGATGAGCATTATGAACAATGACGGTATTCTCAATCAGCTTTTGATGAAGCTGCATATCATTAAAGATTACCTGCCTTTCCTCTATAATACAAAGGCCGTTATTCTTGTTAGCGTTTACATGTATATTCCTTATGCTATTCTGCCAATCTTTACCGCAGTAGACCGCTTTGACTTTTCTCTGCTTGAGGCCGCACGCGACCTTGGAGCTACAAAGCCTCAGTCTATGTTTAAGGTTCTGATTCCTGGAATCCGCAGCGGTATTATTTCTGCTTTGATTTTTACCTTCATCCCTATTTTCGGTGCTTATACAGTACCTTTGCTGGTAGGCGGTAAGGATTCTTACATGCTTGGTAATATCATCGTAGACCAGGTACAGAAAACCCGTAACTGGCCGCTTGCTGCAGCCTTCTCTATGGTAATCACCCTGATTTCTGTAATCGGAATTATGATGATTACCCGCACTAACAGCAAAGACGCTCAGCTTAAAAAGAAGAACACAAAAGAAGATAACTATGTGGGAGGTGTGCAGTAATGGCAAGAAATCTTTTAATGCTCGCTCACGACGCCTTCACCACAAAAAACAGACCACGTTCAGAAAACGCCCGCCATGCAAAACGTGCCTGGCGTCGTCACGACCACAAGTTTTCATTTTCAAAGCTGGTACTCTGGCTTACAATTATTTTCCTCTTTCTGCCCCTCTTTGTAATCATTGTTTATTCCTTCAATGAAAGTAAGGGCGCAGAGTTTACAAAGGTTAGCCTTACCTGGTACAAGGAGCTTTTCTTAAATTCAAAAGCTCTCTGGCAGGCTCTTTTGAACAGTATCCTCGTAGCCTTCTCTTCTGCCGCTGTTTCTACAATTCTAGGAACAATGGCTTCAATCGGCGTAAACTGGTATAAGTTCAAGGGTAAGAAGTTTATTCAGACCCTCACCTACCTGCCTATGGTTTTGCCGGAAGTTATTATTGGTATTTCTATGGTAATTTTCTTCAGCGGCATTCACCTGCCTCTGGGGCTCTTTACTGTATTTGCTGCCCACACTACTTTCTGTCTGCCTTTCGTATTTTTGATGGTGAACGCCCGCCTCGACGAATTTGATTTTTCGATTGTTGAAGCGGCGCACGACCTTGGAGCTACAGAAAAACAGACAATGTTCAAGGTAGTTGTTCCTGCAATTATGCCTGGTATTCTTTCGGGCTTTCTGATGGCTGTTACAATGTCTCTGGAAGACTTTGTAATCACCTTCTTTGTTTCAGGACCGGGGTCTACTACCCTGCCGCTTTACGTTTATTCTATGATCCGCTTCGGCGTTTCACCTGTAATAAACTCACTTTCGGTTATTATGATTATTTTTACCTGCTCAATTGCCTTCCTCTGTCGTAAGGGACTCAAAGGCTTTGCCGCAGGACATTAAGATTGTCGGGTCAAGCCCGACAATGACAAAGGAATGTCATTCCCGGGCTTGACCCGGGAATCTATTATATTTACAAGGAGATTTTAGAATGAAAAAAATCATTCTTGCTGCCCTCACACTGGCAGCTGTAGTATTTGGCTTCACCTCATGTGGTGACGAAAAAGACGACGGAACACTTTACCTCTACAACTGGACTTACTACACTCCAGATTCTGTTCTCAAGGCTTTTGAAAAAGAGTTCAACTGTACTGTAAAAGTTGACACCTTCGATTCAAACGAGGTTATGTACGCAAAACTTAAGGCCGGAGCTAAGGGATACGATATCACCTTCCCTTCACAGGACTACACTTCTATCATGATTAATCAGAAGATGCTGCAGAAAATCGATCAGACAAAGTTCACAAACAAGAAATACATCAACCTTGATACAAAAAAACTTATGACCTTTGACCCTGAAATGGAATGGCAGGTACCTTACTATCTTGGTATGGCTGGTATTGCCGTAAACAAGCAGAAGGTTTCTGACTACGAAAAATCATGGAACATTTTTGCCCGCACAGACCTTAAGGGCCATATGTCTATGATGGACGATATGCGTGAAGTTATTGGTGACGCTCTTGCTTACCAGGGACTTTCAGTTAACACTGTTGATGATGCTAAGCTTCAGGCTGCTACAGACCTCATCAATAACTCATGGAAGCCTAACCTTGTAAAGTTTGACGCAGAAGGCTTTGGTAAGTCTTTCGCTGCAGGTGACTTCTGGGTTTGCCAGGGTTATGCAGAAGTTGTATTCGGTGAAGTACCGGAAGACAAGCAGGAAGATATGATTGACTTCTTTATTCCAAAAGAAGGTGGTCCTATGTACCTGGATTCTATGGTAATTCTTAAGGGTGCAAAGCATTATGACCGCGCCAACGAGTTCATCAACTTCATCCACAGACCAGAAATCTACGCTATGTTCCTTGATGAATTCCGCTTCCCAGGCTATGTAAACCTCGAAGCAGAGAAAAAGCGCACTACAGTTCCTATGTATAAAGCAGAGGAAATGGCTGCAGGCGAACTCAAGCTCGATGTAGGCGAAGACCTGGAAAAGTTCAACGAAAAGTGGGAAACAATTCGCTTTACTGCTGACTAATAACAAGGCATTAAAAATAAATTGACTTATGCTCATTTTGGACTTACTATATAATTACCGGAGAGGGGAATTATAAAAAATATAGTAGGTAAAAATGAGCGTAAACCTTCTTTCGGTTCTCGACAATATAGCGGCTCCTATTGTAGTCGCAACTCCCGTAAAAGACACCTCTGGTAAAATTACCGATTTTGATATCATTTACACAAACGAAGAACTCAAAAAGGCAGCAAGCCATGTAATTCAGAATAAGCCTAAATGGTCTGATTTCTCAATGAACATCACTTCTGATATTCCATGTTTTAAAATGGCGCTCGATGCTATTGCCGGCCGCTTTTATGATGATGTAAAATACTTTTCACCATCTACCCAGGCCTGGTATAAAATCGAAATGAAATACCTGCCGGAAGATAAGTACATCATTATTACCTTTATTAACATCACTTCAGAACGCGAATACTACAAGAAGCTTAAGAAAACCCTCATTACAGACCCTATGACAGGCTTTTCTAACCGCACCGGCTTTGCAGATTCTTTTGCAATCACTCTTGAAACAGCCCGTTTTAAGAAATTCTATGCTGCCCTTCTTGTTATTGATATTGATAACCTTCAGAATATAAATGATTCTTTGGGAAGCCAGGCCGGAGACAAGGTTATTCTTGATGTAGCTGATGTACTCAAACAGTTCCAGAGAGAATATATCCAGATTTTCCGCTATGGTGACGATGAATTTGCCGTAATCATTACTAATTTTGAATCAAATGACTCTCTTGTAAACTTTATAGACTGTATTTTCGATGCCTTCCAGATGAAGCAGATTTCTGTTTCGGGCGGTATTTCTATGTTCCCTAATAATACTGAACAGAAAGATGAAATGATTCGCTTTGCAGATATGGCAGTTCACTATGCAAAAAAGAACGGAAAGAACTCATTTATCTACTTTGAACCAGAAATGCAGCGTGTATTCATTCAGCATCTTACAATTCAGACAAGAATGAATGCTGCCCTTCTTGAAAGTAACTTTACCCAGTATTATCAGCCTCAGTTTGATATTCAGACAGGTAAACTGCGCGGTTTTGAAGCCCTTATAAGATGGAATGATGAAGAACTTGGAAACATTGCCCCATCAGTTTTCATTCCTCTTGCAGAAGAGACAGGCTTAATTGTACCGATTGGCCGCTGGGTTTTATACACTGCCATTAATACTCTTAAGACCTGGCAGGCAAAATATGATTTCCGAGGAATCATTTCTGTAAATGTTTCTCCAATTCAGCTCCTGGGAGATGGTTTTATTGAAGAACTGGCTGATATGATAGAAACATTTAAGGTAGACCCTAGCCTGCTGGAAATTGAAATTACAGAAGGCGTTATGATTAATAATATGGGAGACGCAATTGATAAGCTTCGCCAGATTAAGGCTATGGGCTGCCGCGTTTCTCTGGATGACTTTGGAACAGGATATTCTTCTTTGAGCTATCTGCAGATGCTTCCTTTGAATACTCTTAAAATCGATAAAGCATTTATTAATGATATTACTTCTTCAGATGGAGTCCAGGCTACAATTACCCGCTCTATCATTGATATGGTTGAAAAAATGGGTCTTGAAACAATTGCAGAAGGTGTTGAAAACAACGAACAGCTGAATATGCTCAATCAGTTCCGCTGTAACTTTGTTCAGGGCTTCCTGCGCGGAAAACCAATGCCATATCAGCTCTGCGACGCCTACCTTGCCGGAGATGTAAACGCCCTCTTGAAAAATTAGTCGCATCACAGTCATCCCGAACTTGTTTCGGGATCTATTCCACCCTATACTCCACGTAACGAACACGTCCTTCAGCAACAGCCTTTTTCACCTCTTTTTCACGGACACTTAAGGCTGATTTTCCGGTTTTTACTTCAATTAAAAGCACTTCATGAACCCGATTATCTTCTGTCATGCCGGGAAAGGCTATAAAATCAACTGGCTTTCCTATAAAACGTGCATCACCGGGATTACAGGGAAAGCCTGGCAAAAAAGGGGCTACTTGTTCTGCAAGCTGACCGCCTATTACAGAGCGGGAACGCTTTATTGCATCCTTTCGTACTTTTGACTGGCCTGAATGAAGGCGCAAGGTCTGAATTATCAAAAGAATAAAGAGAATAGCTCCCAGAATAGTGGCTGGCATTGGGATTGCAGCTGCTGTATTTTTTATGTAACTTAAAATCTGTGTAATCATTTTTACAATATACACCGAATTTGCCGATATAATAAAGAGTATGGATTGCTTCGCTGCGCTCGCAATGACGACTTTGTTATACTGTCATTGCGAGGAGCCTGCAAAGGCGACGTGGCAATCTACATTTACCGGAGGTCATATTTTTATGAAGCATTTGATAAATAAGACTTTTCTTCCTTTTGCCCTTCTCTGCCTTTTTACAAGCCAGATCTTTGCTGAGGACGGCATCCTCTTTCAGTTCCGTCAAAAAAAGGGAGATTCAGTTTCTCATGTTGCAACCGTAGAAGAAGAAGCCTATTTAAATGGCCGACTTAACAATAAAACCCAGTTTATAAACAGAACTTCTACAACTATTGAGTCTGTAGACAAAGACGGCACTGCCCTTTTGAGCACCCACTACATGACTACACAAAACAGTTTTATTAATTCATCAGGAAAAATGCTTTCCTGGGGAGAAGAAGATTCTGTAAAAATCTACCGTGACAAAAACGGTTATCTTCATGATTCTGATAATGACTTCCTGCCTACTGTTCGCAGTGTACCTTCTTTCAGTCTGGAAAAGGTAAAACCAGGCGACAGCTGGACCTGCGAAGGTCTTGAAGTTCACGACTGCCGGGATGCTTTTAATATGGAAGGCGCCATTGAAATTCCTTTTACTGCAAAATACACCTACACTGGTGATGAAGAAATTGATGGCAGAAAGCTTTGTGTAATTGAAGTTGAATATAAGTTTTTTCAGGATGCAAGTGAAGCCGGAGACAAGGGCAGCCTTGGTCAGGACTGGTATGACAACTACCTGTACGGTACAGCCGGTGGCAGCACTTATGCCGGCGCTCAGGGCCAGGCAATCCAGAAAATCTGGTGGGACAATGAGCGGGGCGACCTGGACCATTACACAGAAGAGTTTGTAATTTATCTCTACGACACCTTTAATAACAGCTATGCTTTCCGCGGTACAGCACACGGTGAAGTAACTGAATACCAGTCTGTAAACGATGAAAAGAACCTCAAAAAGCTGCAGAAAAAAGTTGAAAAATACAAGCTGGACAATATTTCTGTAAAACAGAGTGATAAGGGACTTACAATCAGCCTTGATGCCATTCAGTTTGAACCGGATTCTGATGTACTTTTGCCGTCAGAAAAGAAAAAGATTGAAAAACTGGGTGAGATTCTTAAAGAGTTTTCAAATGATTTGCTGATTACCGGACATTGCGCGGCTCGAGGAAGCCAGAAGGCTCAGCAACAGTTAAGTGAAGAACGCGCAGAAGCAGTTGCGGCATACCTTGTAGAACTGGGCATCAGAGACCAGTATCATGTGTTCACACAGGGCAAGGGCGCCACAGAACCAGTGGCATCGAACGCGACTGAAGCAGGAAGAATAAAAAACAGACGCGTTGAAATAACAATCATGGATTGATGTTATAAAAAAATATAACAGGCTTCCGCTGCACCGATCGCAAAACTGCGGGCGAGCTGGTTTTTGTGAAAAAATCCTGCGGTTTTGCTTCGCAAAATCCTCGGATTTTTTTTATGGCTAATCGCCAAATACCCCTCGATGCAGTTTTGCAATCTGTTTCGCTCGCGCACAATAGATGTTTACATAATCGTCTACAAAAAAAACATCAACTGCTCTTTTTATTCTTCTTGATTCGTAACCTCCCTTTCCATAGAAAATTGTCCAATTCTATGCGGCCAGAGTCTTTCAGCTGCTTTACTACTTCTACTGTATCCTTGTGAGTCCAGAGATTCAGGCCCAGGAGTGCTCGGGTACGGGAGTTCATTCTTTCGAAGAGTTCTGATTCTATGTCGTCTTCGGAATAGTAGTTGCGGGCTTTGCGGATTATATCATAGGCCTGCTGCCAGTCGGAAGGTACAGGCTTCATTAACTTTTTACCTTCAGCCAGTTGTCTATGAGCATCGCACAAATCACAGCCGCTGCAGACTGACTGCTCCGCGCCCAGCGCATCCAGCAAAACCTGGCGGCGGCAGCTATCAGTTTCTGCAAACTCCCGCAAGGCTGCTTCACGGGATCCTTTTTTGTAAACTGAATAATTCAGAGAATCTTCCGGGCTCCATAATAAAATCGCCTTGGCAATGCTGCCGTCACGACCACCCCGCCCGGCTTCCTGTATATAGGCTTCTGCAGTAGCGGACGCTTCAAGATGCACAACAGTTTTAATATTTTTCTTGTCCACGCCCATCCCGTAAGCACAGGTGGCACATAAGACCCCATCGGTGCTGTCGTAGAACCATTTTTCAGTTTCATCTTTTTCGGATTTTTCAAGACCTGCATGATAAAAGCGGGCAGTTCCGTCTCCAAAGCAAAGGTTGAGTTCGCGGGCCATATCCTCGGTTTTATTACGGGTACCGCAGAAGATTATCATGGGCCTCTGTTCACTACGGGCAAGCATCAAAGCTTCCTTTTTCTTTGCGGCGGCATAACGCACATAGTAAATGATATTCTTACGGTCACTTTCACTTCTTACAACATGGGCCTGACCATCAAAGAGAATCTCCGCAACACGGGAAAGTACCTCCGGCGAAGCTGTAGCAGTAAAGGCTGTAATCACAGGCGGATCAATAACCTTAATAACATTTCCAAGTCCAAGATAAGCAGGCCTGAAAGAATCACCCCATTCAGAAACACAATGCGCCTCATCAATTGCAATATGTTTTATTCCAACTTCCTTAAGCTGATTTAGAAGAGTCTCGCTCTGAAGTACCTCGGGGTTTGCAAGAATAATCTGCGCCCCTTCCCGGATTTTCCGGAAGTTTTCTTCCCTTTCTTCTTCAGTCTGCCCGCCTCTGAAAGTAACGCTGCGAAGGCTTCCCTCTTCCATTCTGCGCTGCTGGTCGCTCATAAGAGCCAGAAGCGGATAAATAATAAGAGACGGCCCATCCAGTAAAAGAGCCGGTATCTGAAAGCAAAGGGACTTTCCGGCCCCCGTTGGCAGAAGCACAATCTGCCTTCCTTTACAGAAAGAATCGTCGGCCTCGCCGATATCTTCATAATCAGCTATATTTTTGTGATATTCATAAGCCTCAAGAATATTGGCCACAACAAGCCTTTGCCAGGGATAGAGATACTTAATGCCAAAATTCTTAAAAGCAGTTTGAGTCACAAAATCATCAGAGATTTCTTCAGTTTGATTTTCACGCTTTTCATTTGTTTCCATATATATAATATGGTGCAAGAGTTGCGATTTAAGGAAGTTTTTTGAGAAATTATTATGATTTTTTTATTTTTTTGCTTCTTCGCCGCCGGCTTCGCCTTCTGCAGGCTTTTCCTCTTTCTTTTCTTCTTTTGGTGCAGGAGCTGCTTTTGCGGCTTTAGCCTTTTTAGGTTTTGGAGGCTTTTTCTTGTAAGTGGTAACGAATTTTGCAAACTCGATAACAAGAATCATGACAATAACAGTTCCTATTACACGTATATCTTTGAGAACACCTAAAATCAGCGGGATATATTCTTTTATTGTCATACTTTTTTATCGGATGTAAAGTTAGCTTTCTTTACATTCTCATTGGTACGCCCATCTTGTTGAGTTCATTTTTAATCTGTCCTACAGTATAAGTTCCATTGTGAACCATACTTGCAACAAGAGCTGCATCTGCCTTGCCTTCTGTAAGTGCATCTGCCAGGTGAGCAGGAGTTCCGCCACCACCGCTTGCAATTACTGGCACCGGAACATTTTCGGAAATAAGGCGGGTAAGCTCAATGTCATATCCGTTTTTAGTTCCATCAGCATCCATAGAATTCAAAACAATTTCACCGGCACCAAGTTCAACACCGCGCTTAGCCCATTCAAGAGCGTCTAATCCTGTGTCTACGCGGCCACCGTTGATTGTAGTACCGAATCCGCTTGGCTTTGTAGGATCGCGGCGAACATCCATTCCAAGAACAATAGACTGGCTTCCGAAAACCTTTGCACCTTCTGTAATCAGACCCGGATTACGGACTGCCTGAGAGTTGAGGGAAACCTTTTCTGCTCCGGCAAGGATAGTTGAGCGGATATCTTCAATAGTTCCAATTCCACCGCCTACACAGAATGGAATGAAAACCTGCTGGGCAACACGGGAAATTAAATCGAGGATAGGGCCGCGACCACGGGCAGAGGCTATGATATCATAAAATACCAGCTCGTCTACACCCTGGCGGTAATATTCTGCGGCCATTTCAACCGGGTCGCCGATGTCTATATTATTCTGAAACTTTACACCTTTAGTTGTTCGTCCGTCCTTTACATCCAGACAAATGATAATTCTCTTCTTTAACATATCTTACAAAAGTTCTCCAAAATCTTAAGTCCAGTAACACCACTCTTTTCCGGGTGGAACTGACAGGCAAAAACATTGTCCTGATGAATTACTGCAGGAACCTTAATGCCGTATTGAGCACTTGCCTTAACTACAGACTGGTCAGCAGGACAAATCACAAATGAATGAACAAAGTAAACATCAGAATCATTTTTAATTCCAGCAAGAAGAGGACATGCTCCGTTTTCAAAGCTGATATTATTCCAGCCCATGTGTGGAACTTTGATTTTATCTTTCTTCATTTTTGGCTCAATCGTATAAAAGTGTTTGATTTCGCCTTTTATAAGACCAAGACACTGGGCATTGCCTTCATCTGAATGTTCAAAAATAATCTGTGAGCCAACACAGATTCCAAGAAGAGGTTTGCCGGCTGCAACCTGCTCGCGGACAAAAATGTCAAAACCACTCTTTTTCAATTCTGTCATAGCGTAGGCATCATCTCCGTCTCCCGGAAATATAAAGTGGTCACAGTAAGCAAGTTCAGAAGGTGTCTTTGAACGGATATAAGGAATTTTCAGATAGTCCAGAGCACGCTCCAGACTGGTGATATTTCCCGCATTAAAATCAATAATTCCAACCATGGTATTGATTATAGAAAAAATCACGTCTTTTTGGAACACCGTGAATAAAAAAAGTCTGCCACTCCCGTTGAAAATGCCAGTCGCCAACGAGGATGATGTTGGCGTCAGTCATTTTCCACTCCGTGTCAGACTTTTTTTAATCACGAAGTCTCATTAATCAAAAGTGAATTTATTAAACTCCGCGATGATTTTTTCTGAATCAGAGATAAACTCAAAATAAATCGCATGTTTTCCGATAACTCCGCAGGTCAGCGGTGCAGTTGCTGATTTGTCGCCTTTTTTCATTTTGAAACTTGCGATTACTTTTCCCTGATAGTTGTCTACGCGGACATTTACAGTGAGGTCTTCCTTTGCAAGAATATCAGCTGTAACTGTCTTTGGAGTATTTGCACCAAACTGCAGATAGCGGAAGCCCACTGTAAGCTTACTTGTGATATCTACAATCGGTGAGCTGATGTTATCATCTTTTTCGTAAACAGGCTTGATATAAGCGCCGCCCATACCTCCGTTATAGCCGCCCTTTGCTCCGCCGTAAATGTGAACTGCGTAACCGGCAGAAATCCACTTGCGTGCGTCGAGGCCGTTAATGTGGGCACCCTGAGAAGTCATCTCAACAGGCTCTGAAGCAACAGGTTCGCCATCTTTATAAGTAATCTTACCAACAAAAATGCGGCCGTTTTTATCCATTGCTACATCAACAGGCTCAAGCATAGCCTGGCGGGCATACTCATCGGTTCCAATCTGGCGGTGGTAGAAAATGTACCACTGGCCATTAACTTCCATAAGACTTCCGTGGTTGTTTCCCCAGCGGTAAGTCATCTGATTTTTGCCGTCCGGCCCCGGGAGAATTTCGCCTCCGTTAAAGCTGATATCGCCGCCCATCTTGTAATCTCCAAGAGGGCTGTCTGAATATTTATAGGACAAGAATCCGTTACAATCTTCGTAAACACCGTACTGAGGGCGGTGAGTGTAGTAGCGCTTAGAATAGATGAAAACATATTTTCCAAAAATCTTGCGGGGAGAAGAAGCCTCAAAGAAGGCATCGTTTTCATCTTCCATATTATCTTTTGGAGACCATGGCGCAATACAATGTTTTACTACATTTTCACGCAGTGTTTCCTTTTTGATTGTAGCCATATCATCATTGAGTTCTGCACAGTACTGTTTGCAGAAGCCCCAGAAGGCATAAACTTTGCCGTCATCATCAACTAAAATACCAGGATCAAAAGCAAGGTCTGTTTTTACCGGATTTGTAAAAGGGCCTGCCGGATTCTTACTTGTTGCAAGCATGATGCGAGAGCCCTTAGCTTCTGCAGCATACATATAAAAAGTATCACCCTTCTGTACAACATCAGGGGCATAGAGAATTGAGCCGTCTGTAGAAGTATAGCAGACACCGTGGCATTTCCAGTTTGTCAGATCATCAACCGGAGCAGACCAGACAACCTGGTCGGTTCCGCAGTATTCAGTTTTTGCTGTATCATGAGAGCCGTAAAGATAAACTCTCTTTTCTCCATTGTATTCAAAAACACGAGGTTCCCCGTCCGGAACATGCTCCCAGAAAGGCATATATGGATTTGCACCTTTTATGTACTCTTTCATAGTCTTTTTTTTAACTCCTTTAGTTATATATTTATTCGTCTACCCGATAACGGGCTCGTGAAGTTTCAGTTTCAAAAACATCAACTGCATAAAGGGCTGGAGTTTTCTTACCTTTCTTGTAAGATAAATCCAGGCCTTCGTTTTTCAGAAAATCAATTATTCCATTGTAAATATACATGGCAATACGCTCTGCGCTTGGGTTCTGGTCAAAGATTGGCATATCATTTAGGTTAGTGTGATCTAACTCTTTGCATACCAGGCGCAAGGCACCCTTCAGCTGGCTGAAATCCATCAGCATTCCGCCTTCGTTTAATTCAGGACCTTTTACATGGGCATATACTTTATAATTGTGTCCGTGAAGATTCTCACATTTACCGTTGTAATCTCTTAAAAAATGTGCAGCTGCAAAGTCTGCTTCAACTCGTACCTCGAACATTGTTACCTCAATATCAGTATTATAACACTTTTCCATTTCCTCGCAAACATATATAATGGAGGAATGACAAAACAACTTTCACAGATTCTGCCGGCTTTTCAAAACACTATAGTTGCAGCTGACGGAAGTAAAATAACTGATTTATCTGAAATTAATAATATACGGATTACAAACCTTGTATTTGATTCAAGAGAAGTTACAAAAGACTCTTTGTTTTTTGCCCTTCCAGGAACTCACACAGATGGAAACAATTACATTGAACAGGCTATCCTTGCCGGTGCAAATGCCGTTGTTTTTCAGGGTGAACTCACAGCTTCTCAAAAGCAGGACGTAGCACAGGCAATCATAAAGCGCACAATTGACAATGCTGTTTCCGATGAAACTCCAAAATTTGCTCCAGCCCTCATAAATGTACCAGATGCCCGTTTTGCTATGGCTCCCCTTTCTGCCCGCTTTTATGACAATCCAAGCGAAAGATTGATTGTAATCGGCGTTACAGGAACCGAAGGAAAATCTAGTACAGTAAGCTTTATCTGGCAGCTTTTGCGGGCAGCCGGACAGAAGGCAGGCTTTATAAGCACAGTTGAATATTCTTTTGGTGGAGATGCTCTTCCTAACCCACAGCATCAGACAACACCTGAGGCACCAATTATCCAGCATCATCTTAATGAAATGCTTGAAAACGGCTGTAAATATGCAGTTGTAGAAACCTCTTCTCACGGACTGTCTAGCAAGCTCAACCGCTGCGGAGACATTCTTTTTGACTGCGGCGTATTTATGAATGTAACTCTTGAGCATCTTGAATTCCATAAAAACTTTGAAACTTACCGCTCGGACAAGGCAAATCTTTTCCGTGCCCTGGACAAGCATAATCATGTAAAAACAATTGCCGGAGAAAAACAGAAAATCAACTCTATTGGAATTGTTAATCTGGAAGATCCTTCGGCTCAGTATTTTATTGAAGCAACAAAACACAATGTTTACGGCTTTACAACTGAAGGAAAAGCCGGAAAGGCAGCCGCAGAAAGCGGAAGCGAAGCTACTCCACTTCCACCTATTCCAGACAACCTTCGTTATATGACAGCCCGCAATATTGCAAGCGCAACTTACGGACTTAATTTTGATGTTGATGCAGACGGCGAAAATGCCCTTTATCCGGAAAATTATGACCCGGTACAGCCACGACAGAAAAGCCACTTTGATGTAAAGGCAAGCCTTCCTGGTGCCTTCAACGCCTATAACCTTATGGCAGCAATTACTGCAGTAAGCAGCGTAACAGGCCGCTCATTCGAAGAGCTGGCAGCCCTTATTCCTCAGCTTACACCTATCAAGGGCCGCATGACAGTAATTGACGAAGGTCAGCCTTTTGAACTGATTGTAGACTACGCACACACACCTTCGAGCTTCGAGACAATTTTCCCGCCGCTCCGTAAGCGCTGCAACGGCCGTATTTTCGCCCTTTTTGGAAGCGGCGGTGAACGCGACCTTACAAAACGCCCTCTTCAGGGACAGATTGCAGCCCGCTTCTGCGACACAGTTATTCTTGCAGACGAAGATCCACGCGGTGAAGATCCGGTTGAGCTTCTCAAGATGATTGCAGAAGGAGCTCTCAAAGAAGGAAAAGTAATGGGAGAAAATCTTTTTATCATCCATGACAGACCTCAGGCAATCCGCGAAACTTTCAAGATGGCACAAAAGGGAGACATTGTTCTTCTGCTTGGAAAATCACACGAAAACAGTATTATTTATAAAGACTATACAATGCCTTATGATGAAATCAGTGAGGCAAAAAAAGCATTAAAAGAGATGGGATTCACACAGGGGGAAAACTAAAATGACAATCGCAGTTATATACGGTGGCCGTTCAGGCGAACATGAAGTAAGTCTGATTTCGGCAGCAGCAATTGCAAGCCACATCAAAAAGGAAAACAAGGTTCTTTTGATTGGTATTACTAAAGAAGGTAAATGGTATCTTCAGGATGATTCAGAATACGAAAGAATCTGCAAGGATTCAAAAGCAGTTCTTACAATCAAAGAAGATGAAAGCAAGGCTGTAAGTATCGTTCCAGCCGGCGGTAAGCACGCATTTGTTGCAGGCGGAAAGCCACTTGATATTGATGTAGTTTTCCCGGCCCTTCACGGAACTTACGGTGAAGACGGAACTATTCAGGGCCTTTTTGAAATGGCTGATATTCCTTACGTAGGCTGTACACCTCTTGCTTCTGCCCTTACTATGGATAAGGAAAAAACAAAACTTATCTGGCAGAGCGTTGGACTTCCTGTTGTACCTTATGTCTGCATTAAGAGATCAGTTGTTCTGGACAGCATTGTATATGATTCAGTTATCGAAGAAACAGAAAAAGAACTCGGTTACCCTATGTTTGTAAAACCTTGCTGTGCAGGCTCTTCTAACGGTGCTTCAAAAGCAAATAACCGTAAGGAACTTCAGTTTGCAATTATGGAAGCCTTCAACTGGGATGATAAGATTCTCGTAGAAAAGTCTCTTAATAATGCCCGCGAAATTGAATGCAGCGTTACCGGAAACTCAGTTACTTACCCTGCAGACAGCGATGTTGAAGAGGTAGTTGCTTATATTCCTGGCGAAATTAAACCTAATCATGATTTTTATGATTTTGATGCTAAGTACAATGACCCGGATGGTGCAAATCTTATGGTTCCTGCAGAGCTTTCTGAAAATGACCTTGAAAAAATCAGAAAAACTGCCTGCGCAGCCTACAAAGTCCTTGATGCAACCGGCCTTTCCCGCGTAGATTTCTTCATTGACCGCGATACAAAGGCCGTCTACCTCAATGAAATCAACACATTGCCGGGCTTTACTCCAATCAGTATGTTCCCTAAGATGTGCGATGCTGCAGGACTTAAATTCCCGGAGCTTGTAGACCTTTTAATTCAGGAAGCTCTTGCACGCTATGAGGCCCATGGTAAATTAACTACCAGCAGATAGGCGTCTTAAATAAAACTAGACTTCAACATAATAATATGGTAAAATATTTCAATTATTTTTATCAAATATCATAAAAAAAAGGAAACTTTATTATGAAAAAAAATACTGTTTACACACTCGGATCATTAATTATTCTTTTGATCTGTGCATTCTGTTTTGTCGTTCTTCCAGCAGTTGAAGGCAGAACAAGCCGCAATCAGGGCGGAGATACTCCTGTTTTCGGAAAATATAATGGTAAGGAAATCAAATATGAGCAGGGTTCAGAGTTTGCAAACTTTGTATCTCAGTATGGCCAGATGTACCAGATGTACGGTCAGCAGCTTGACCAGACAACTTACTATCAGATTTTCAACCAGGCATTTAAGTCTACAGTAATGAATTATGCATATTCAGAGGCTGTAAAGAAATCTGGATACATTGTTCCAAAAACTGCTATTACAAGATCTATTCTTCCTTACTTCCAGGATGAAAACGGCAACTATTCTTCTAAGCTTTACAAACAGGCTTCAGATGATATTAAGCAGGATCTTCATAACTCAGCAGAAGCAGCTCTTATTGCAGACCGCTTTGCTAATGACAACTTTGCATCTGATGATGAAAAAGTTGGTTTAACTGCTCTTTATGGTCTTAAGAACTCAGAAGCAGAAAAGAAGTTCATTGCAAACATGAACAAAGAACAGCGCAGCTTCAAGGTTGCAGCTTTCTCAAAAAGCGACTACCCTCTTGAAGAAAAACTTAAGTTTGCAAATCAGAACGCAGCTTTGTTCAACAAATATGACATGTCAATTGTAACTGTAGAAGAAAAATCAAATGCAGAATCAATTGCAAAGCGCATTGCTAACAACGAAATCACATTCGAAGATGCAGTTTCTGAATACTCAGAAAAGACATATTCTTCTTCAGACGGAAAGCTTACAAACGCTTACCAGTATCAGATTTCAAACATCCTTCAGAACAAGGAAGACCTTGCAGCTATCACAGGTCTTAGCACAGGTGCTGTAAGTGATATCATTCAGACAAACACAGGTTATTCAATTTTCAAGAATAATGCTGCTGTAACAAAGCCAGACTTCAATTCAGAAGATCTTCAGAGAGTTCTTTCTTCTTATATTTCTGCTTATGAATTGACTCTTATCGAAGACTATTTCACTGCAAAAGCAAATGACTTCATCAAAGAAGCAAAGGCAAGCGACTTTGCTTCTGCTGCAGAAAAGCTTAATGTAAAGACAAGCGATATTTCACAGTTCCCACTCAACTATGGTAACGTAAGTGTATTGAACAGTCTTGATACTTCTGCTGACGGAATGTCTAATGCAGACAAGAATGAAAACTTCCTTAAAACTGCATTCTCTCTTAAGCTTAATGAACTTTCAGAACCTGTTGTTTTGAACAACAACATCATTGTATTGCAGTATACAAAAGCAGGTTCTTCTGTTGATGATGATGTAAATGTAAATCTTCTCGTTTCATACGATCAGACTTCAGCTACAGATTCTATTATGAAGAGTGATAAACTTGAGGACAACTTCCTTACAGTTTATTTCGATAACTACATGAGATAATCATTGGAAGAAAAGCTTAATCAAAAGCCCTGCGGCATTCTGAAAATCGAAACGCCTCAGGGCTTTTCTCTTTCATATAAAGAACACCTTCTCTATTCAAAATATAATCCTAAAAAAAACATTGTCTCTGCTGTAGAAAACCTGCAGCTGCTACCTGATACAATCCTTTTATGCTGCTCTCCGGTTCTTGATTACGGAATCCCTGAGTTACTTCAAAAGCTTCCAGAAAACTGCCTTTTAATTTTATGCGAAGCAGAAAAAGCTCTTTATGATTTTTCCCTTGCCGAAGGTGTTTATAATATTTCTGACAAAAGAATTATTACCTGCCCTCCAGAAAAACTTAATGGCTTGCCTCTTTTGATTTATGAACTTACCCAGTCAGGTCTTTATAAGAGAGCTTTAAGACTTGATATGTCAGCAGGAGTTCAATTTAATAAAGACTTTTACGATAAGTTATTTGCAGCCTGCTCAGACTCTGTAATGACTTTCTGGAAGAACCGCATTACCCTTACTCGCTTTGGCCGCAGATATTCTAAAAATCTATTTGAGAATCTTCATTATCTTGCAGATTCAAAGCCTATAAGTGATTTTTTTGCTTCAGTAGAAAAACCTCTTATAGTCTTTGGAGCTGGAGAAAGCACACAGACTTTGCTTTCGTCATTGCGAGCACAAAGTGCGAAGCAATCCATTCTTTCTGATTACTATGTAATCTGCGCAGATACTGCCCTGCAGCCTCTTTTGAAAAACGGAATAAAGCCTGATGGAGTTTTTGTAGAAGAAGCCCAGTCTGTAATCGTAAAAGCCTTTACAGGAACTCCAAAAGATACACATATTTTTGCAGGTCTTTCTTCAATACCAAATCTTGTACATCGTGCAGGAGCTTCAAAGGTCTCCTACTTTTTTACAGAATATGCTCAGGGAAAGTTTTTTGATTCCTTAAAATCACAGAACTTCATGCCTTCTGCAAACAAACCCTTTGGTTCTGTAGGACTTACTGCAGTTTATTATGCTTTGAAGTTTCGTAAAAATGAAAATGTTCCGGTTTATGTATGCGGCCTTGATTTTTCATACAGCACAGGACTTACTCACACTAAGGGTGCTTTAGCTCATATTCTGCGGCTTATCCAGTCTAACCGAGTATTACAACCACAAAACTACGCAGCCGCCTACGGTCTTGGTACAGAAAAGCTGACAGGTAAAAATGGTCAGGCAGTAATTACAACACCAACACTAAAAAGCTACGCAACAATGTTCAAGAGTTTCTTCGCCGGAGAAAAGAATCTTTTTGATGCCGGAGAATCTGGAATTGATTTAGGTCTTCCAAGAGTAAATATTGATTGCTTCATCGCTGACGCTCCTCGCAATGACAGGGAAGAAAGAGAGGCCGAAGGCAAAAGCAATGCATACAATAAAGAAATCGAAGCTTTCTTACAAAATGAAAGAGATGCCCTCGAAAATCTTCGTGATTTATTAACCGGTAAAACAGAGTTAAAAGATAATGAATTACTTGAAGAGATTAAGAAAATCGCAGAACCTAGAGAATACCTCTATCTTCATTTCCCAGACGGATATAAGTTCTCAATCGAACAATCATTCTTAAACAGAATCCGCACAGAAATAGACTTTTTTCTTAAATTATTATAATCGTAAGAATCACGATGAATTGTGTTCAAAATGTGGGACGCAGGGAAAAAGCGATAAGGGGGAACCATCGGCGGCCGTGCGAGCGAAGCAAGCACGGGTAAGCGAATGGTGGGGGGATAACTTATTTTTTTGCCGTCGCTGAGACCCGCAGGCAGACAAGACCTATTGGTCGTCGTTTTCTTTCAAAACCGCTAAGAATGCGCTCTGTGGTAACTCAACATCCCCAATCATCTTCATGCGCTTTTTACCTTCCTTCTGCTTTTCAAGCAGCTTTCGTTTACGGGTAATATCACCACCGTAACACTTTGCAAGAACGTCCTTTCGAACAGGGTTTACAGTTTCGCGGGCAATAATCTGACCTCCGATAGCACCCTGAATTGCAACTTTGAACTGCTGGCGCGAAATCTCATTCTTAAGACGTTCACAAACCTTGCGGGCACGATCCACTGCATTCTGACGGAAGGTCAAAAGTGAAAGGGCGTCTACAATCTTTCCATTCAAAAGAATATCAACCTTTACGAGGTCTGTTGCGCGGTAACCGATAACTTCGTAATCAAAAGAAGCATAACCGCGGCTGTAGCTCTTGAGGCGGTCGTAGAAGTCAAAAAGAACTTCAGAAAGTGGCATTTCATAAGTAAGTTCAACACGTTTTGTATCCAGATACTGCATATTAGTCTGCATACCACGCTTTTCTGTACAAAGAGCAATTATTGAACCAAGATATTCTGCAGGGGTAATGATAGAAGCCTTGATGTATGGTTCCTCTGCATCTTTAATTCTTCCCTGAGGATATTCAGAAGGATTATCAATATACATGTCTTCGCCATTCTGAAGGTGAAGAAGATAGCGTACCGACGGTGCAGTAAAAATTACAGCCTGGTCAAAGTCTCTCTCAAGACGTTCCTGAATAATTTCAAGGTGAAGAAGTCCAAGGAAACCACAGCGGAAACCATTACCCAGGGCAAGAGAATTATCCTTTTCATAAATCAAACTTGCATCGTTGAGCTTAAGTTTTTCCATACTGTCCTTAAGCTCTTCGTAATCATTTGAATCCATAGGATAGATTGAAGAATATACAACAGGCTTTACTTCCTTAAATCCAGGAAGAGGTTCTTCTACTCCGTCTTCAACAGATGTAATTGTATCACCAACTTTTACATCACTTACAGTTTTAAGACCAGAGATAATGTATCCAACGTCGCCAGCTTCAAGAACTCCAGTTTCTTCATAGTTGATTTTAAAGATACCACACTGCTCTACCTTGTACTGAGTGTTAGTACTCATCATTTTGATAAGGTCACCAGTCTTAAGACGGCCTTCCATTACACGAACATGAACAACAACTCCGCGGTATACATCATAGTGGCAGTCAAAAATCAAAGCGGCAAGTTTACCGTTAGGGTCTCCTGTAGGAGCCGGGAACTTTGTAACGATTGCTTCAAGAAGCTCGTCTATACCCTCGCCTGTTTTAGCGGAAACACACATGGCATCGGCTGAGTCAAGACCAAGCTCATTATCAATCTGATTCTTACATGAAGGGATATCAGCAGAAGCAAGGTCAATCTTATTGATTACAGGAACCATTGTAAGATCATGCTCAAGAGCCATATACATATTTGAAACAGTCTGGCTTTCGACCCCCTGAGTTGCATCAATCAAAAGAAGAGCACCTTCGCAGGAAGCAATGGCACGGGAAACTTCATATGAAAAGTCTACGTGGCCCGGAGTATCAACGAAGTTCAATTCATAGTCGTTACCATCTTTTGCATGATAAGGGATTGTAACGGCCTGGCTTTTAATTGTAATACCGCGCTCTCGCTCAATATCCATATTGTCGAGAATCTGATTCATCATTTTACGGTCATCAATAATTTTAGCCTTCTGAATAAGGCGGTCGGAAAGAGTTGATTTACCGTGATCTATGTGTGCAACAATACAAAAGTTGCGCTTAAATTTCATTTCAGTCATTTTTATATGCTCCCGAATTAGAAGTAGTAAGGGCTGTCAAAGCTTGCACCAAGATTAATTACAACATCAAGGAAAGCCTTTTTCTTTCGCTTTGTGGAAAGAGAAGTAATAATCACTTCGCTTTTCTGATCAACTGCAACACCATTAACAGTTACAGAATCGTTTTCAGAAAAACTCATTTCATCAGCCGAGCTGCCCGGAATAATTTTTTCTATTCTATACGAATTTTTGTTTGTTGTCGATGAAGGAATAAGCTTCATTCCAAAAAGAGGAATAAAAGAGCTGGGAATCAAATCTGAATCAAAGACAGTCAAAGAAGGATGCTCAGGGCGTCTTTCAAGATAAACAAGACATTGCTTTTCTTCTCCGCCTGCACTTATATATTTACATTCCAGGATTGTTTCTGTTTCATAAGCCATCATAAGGAAGTTAAAATCATCTAGAGTAGTAATCTTTTTTCCGTCCAGAGAAGTAATTACATCTCCTGCAACTAATCCAGACATAAAACCAGAACCACCCGGAAGAACATACTGAACTTCAAGGCCAAGCTTTTTACCTGCTTCACGTTTAGTGTTTCCAAAGCAGGCAATCCATGGATGAATAATTTCTCCCCGACCATAAAGATAAATCAATTCCTGCTTTAAGTATTCAACCGGAATGGCAAAGTTCAGCCCCTGCAGCTGAAGAAGCCCCGCAAAAACGATTGCCTGAACTTTAAGATTGCTGTCGATTAAAGGACCTCCAGAGTTACCAGAGTTTACAGCCGCATCAATCTGAAAAACATTTCCTAAAGCAAGAAGCTTACGGTCAAAAGATGAAACAATACCGGATGTAAGAGTTCCCTCCAGGCCTACCGGTGTACCGATTGCAGAAATCTTATCGCCTATTTCAAGGTCACTGCTGGAACCAAGATTAAGAACATAGTCAGGTGTAATTTCAACTTTTAAGAGAGCAAGGTCCAGTAAAGAATCATAACCAATAACCTTTGCCGGAATCTTTGTAATATTATCATCAGAAAGCTTTATGTAAAGACGTGAATAACCTTCATACTTTGGATTTACCATTGAATCAATTACATGATAGTTTGTTACGATATATCCGCGCTCATCAATAAAAAATCCAGAACCTATTACTATATCTGCATAGCCTGCGCCGTTTTTAACCTTAACACCACGGTCCACCCAGACAGTTACCGCAGCTTTCATACAGTCAGAAATTTTTGCAGGGGCTTTGGTATTTTTACCAGAGCCCGGAATATCACCAGCTGCAAGATTTTCCAGTTGACTATAAGAATACTTTTGAGATTTCCATTCTGGTTTTACTGCTTTAAGAGACTTATAATAATTTTTTGCACTCAGATAGTTTTTATCCTCTACTGCAGCATCCAAACGAACTTCTATATTTTCAATACATTTATCAATAACTTCCTGACGTCCTAAAAGGCTTGCCCTCCACAAGGCCCGTACAGGTTCAGTTTCAAGAAATTTATTTATACGCTCAATTTCATTCTGAACAATATCTTCATCAGAATAATTCAAAGCCTCTGGAACTGAATCCGGCTGGCGGATACTTCTGCAGGAAATACAAAGCACGACAGAAGAAATTATAAATAAAACAGAGAAAGACTTTTTTATTTTCTGCATATTATTCAGAAGCTCCTTCCTCTAAGGGAATTGTTGAAAAAGGAACTGCCCGGCAATAATATGAAGATCCAACTTTTATAACAGAAATTCGTTTTTCTTCAAAATTAAAAATATCAATCTTACCCTGCTCCAATCCTTTAGAAACAAATTCAAGCACAGAAGTCTCATCATCAGGACTTCCTTTCTGATCTATCCAGTAAATATTTTCAGTCTGGCCTGCATAAACCATAACTTCAGAGCCTTCTGCATTCATTTTTACAGGAACTCCATCTGCAAGAGTAAGGGAAAGAGTCTGAAGTCCGTTAGAATCAAAATAGAGAGTTTCTTCAATCAGAGAATCGCCTTCCTTTTGAGGATAGCGGATATACTGGCAGTCTGGCAAACCGTTATCATCATTATCCCAGACAGTAACCTTTCCACCATACTCCAGATATTCTTCGCTGAACTCGCTGAAGGTATTTGCATTGCTGTCTATCTGAATTTTGCGCAGGTACAAATCAGAGCGCCCATCTATAAAATTAAAGACGCTTGAGATAATGCGGCTGTTTTCTTCTGTTTTGAGGCCGTCCTGAGCAAATGGAATCTGCGCATAAAACTCAGTAGTCTCAAAGCTTCCGTCATTATCATAATCTACATAACGAACAAGAGCTTCTTCGTTTGAAAAATCACAGTAGGCATAGCGTTTATTGTTTTCGTAGAATTCTGCAAATACAATATTTCCGCCAGAAAGAGTATAAACAATTTTTGCATCATCACGCTCTGTAACAGGAAGATCAAAACTTGAAGCTTTGTCTATAAGTTCCTGAGGAAGAGGAAGTGCAATCTCTTTTGAAATATAAGGAACATAAAATTCTGCACCCAGACGGGCAAAAACATTATCAGTAACAAAATCAAAAGGAGAAAAAACAAAGTCATCATGAAGGAAGTTGAAATTCAAATCAGTATCTGAATATGCAACTTTTGAAATACGCGGATAGGTGTCATAGAAAAACTGAACTCTTCTTGAATTGAAATAGATAAAAGTTGGAGCTCCGAAATCGCAGGAAGAATAAAGCTCGGTTTCTCCGTCATTATTGCCGTCATATTTAATATACTGAGGACGGCCGTTTTCATACTGAACTACAAACTCATACTGCAGGTCCATATTTTCATCTATATAAAGTGTACCAGTAAATTCTGCAAGGACATGGGCAGCACGGTCAATAACTTCTTCGTCTTTAAGAAGGGCCATAAAGGTTTCCAGAAGATCCAGAGAGAACTCTGAACCGGCAGCGCCAAAGAACATATCAAAAGCTTCACTTTCTGTGTAAATGCCGGCACGAAGGGCTGCAATTGCAAGAAGTTCACTCAAGTTTTTATTTTTTGCATCAATTGCCTTTATAAGACGGAGTCTGTCTTCCCCTCTTGCAAAAGAAGCAGCCATAACTTCAAGCTCCTGATTTCTGTTTGAATAATCCGGGAGCTTAACAATATATGAATCTGCAATTGTACTTACAATCTGTGGGATTTTATAAGTTATTCCATCTCTTTCTGCCTGATTCATAAAAAGAGATTCAAACATAAAAAAGATTTCCGGGAAGCGCTGATCAGAAGGATATACACGACGGTCACTGTTGAGTCTCTGGCGGGCATTGCTTAAAGACTCCTGAGTTCCCATACGGTAATAATTTTTAATACGAATAAACTCTGCATCTGCAGAATAAATAAAAGGTTCGCTGTCCAGAGCAGAAAGAGATTCTTCATAAAGACCTGTATCAGAAAGAAGGTCTGCAATAAAAATGCGGGCACCATTTTTTGTGTATCCAGCCCAGCTTGCTCTTTCAAAGGCGGAAGAAATCAAACGAAGGGCATCGACTTTTGTACCACCAAGATTTAGCGAGGCAGCAGCCTTTATATAATATAAATCAGAAATTGAATTATCATAGGAAAGTCCAAGCTCTGCCTGACTCAAGGCATTCTGCCAGTCGCCTGCAACCAGGCAACTTTCGGCAAGTTTGAGGCAGCGGAGTGCTGTATTTTTATTTGCGGCTGCAGCAGAATTCTGAGCAAAAGCAGCAAAGGTAATTCCTAAAAACAAAAAAATAGCAAGAGAAGACTTTTTCATAACTTTACAATCCAATCCTTATATCCTAAAAATCCTGCGAGAACAGCTTTGATTCTCTGAGATTTATCATCCAGTAACTGAATTACAGGAACAAGACTCTTTCTGGAAGCGGCTACATGCCAGTCAGAAAGAATATCAAAAACTTTTTTTTCTGAGCCATCTGCGCAAAGAACCGTATCACCAGGGGAAATGTTTCTTACACAAAAAGGAAGAGACACATTCTCAACAAGGCTGCCTTCGTCAGCGCTCACAGAAACAAGATGTTTTTTATCCTGCTCTCTATAATTAAAAACACTCAAAGTCCCAAAAGGAAACTCAAATGTTCCAGTATTTTCTATTATATCAGAAAAAAACAAATCAGTATTGCTTTCTGTATGTTTTTTTATGAAAAGCTTATTTTTTTCTTTTATAATGTCCACAGAAGCAAAACGCTTTGTAAACGATTCATTCTGTGAAATCACCCGTAAAACTTCTTTTATAAACTGATGAGGAATACGGCCACTTTCTCCCGCCTTGTTGCAGGCAGAAAGAAGAAGACGTCGCTGAATTGCCTCAGGAGCTTTCAAAAAATCTTCCAGAGGAATCTGCACGCAATCTCCATCAGAAATCTGAATTTGATTTACAGAATCACAAATGAAATCTGCATCCTGGCAAGCTTTTTCCGCCCCCGCAAGAAGAGCAGACTTCCAGCCTTCAAAGTTTTCATCCAAAAAAGGAAGCAGCTTAAGGCGGATTTTATTCCGAAGATAATCTGTATCAAAGTTAGTTTTATCTGTTCGCCAGCCAAAACCGCAAGAGCTTACATAGTCTTCAATTTCTTTCCTTGTAATTCCAAGCAGAGGACGGGCCAGAAGGCATTTGCCAGAATCCAACATACGGCTCTCTCTGATTCCAGCAGCAGCCTCAACCGGGCTTCCCTGCATAAAACGCATCAAAAGAGTTTCCAGCTGATCATTCTGGTTATGGGCTAAACAAAGGGCATCTAGTTTGTGAGAAGCAGCAAAAGCTTCAAATGCCTTATAGCGAAGGTATCTTGCAGCTTCTTCAATTCCTCCGCCCCTCTCTTCTGAGGTCTTTTCTACCTCGCCGCGTTTCAGCTCAACAAGTTGGCAAACAATATCCAGCCCCTGCTCCCGCAGCTTTTCGCAAACTTCAAGAACAAAAGCTGCGTCCCCTCCACTTTCAGCTTCAGGGCGGATATTATGATTTACAGTAATTACATACAGGGGGGAATATAATTTTGAAAGAGCAAGAAGAAGAGAAATAGAATCTGCCCCGCCGGAAACAGCAGCACCAATGCAAGGCTTTGCTGAAACAGCAGTATTTTTTAAGATATTGTTTAAACTCTTTTTAACTCTTTCTTCAAACTCACACATAAAAAAAGGCCGCTCCACAAAAGTGGAACAGCCTTTATTATATACCAAAACCCGCGAATTAGCGAGTGCTCAGGAATTAACCACGAGCAGGTGATACAGTAACGAGTGGGAGTTCAGCGCTTGTAAGAACTTCAACCTTGCTGTCAAGCTTGAGATCCTTTACGCGGAGAGCTTCGCTAACGTTGATTCCAGAAATATCTGCAGTGATTGTTTCTGGGAGGTCTGCAATAGCAGCCTTGATTTTGATTTCGTTATTGCGTTCTTTCTTGAAACCACCCTTAAGAACACCAGCTGGAGTTCCTGTGTAGTGGATCTTGATTTTCATAACGAGTTTTTCGTCTGCATCTGGTGCAAAGAAATCTGCATGAAGAACTTTGTCGTTGCGGATGTTGTACTCAACGTCCTTGATCAAAGCGAGTGATTCTTTTCCATCAACCTTAAGAGTGATAGAAGTTGTTGGAGTGATTGTTCTCCAGATCTTGTTGAATTCTACTTCGCCAACTTCGATAGATGTAGCCTCGCCCTTTGAATTGTAAACAACGGCAGGGATACGTCCTACTTTGCGAAGATTTTTAGCAGCTGTTTTACCAGTAGCTGTACGAAGTTTTGCTTCGAGTGTCTGCTTACTCATTTTCTTAAAGCTCCTTATATCCTTTAAAATGTTTGACTATATTAACAGAAAATAGGATTTGTTTCAAGGCATCAGGAGGCTCCCGGCTGCTTCGCAGCCGGTCGGGCTACTACAGGTTTCGCTATCGCTTCAGCCGCTTCCTTCGCTACGCTCAGTCCAGTGGCCGGCTTCGCCGCCTTTCGTATCCCTAGCCCGGTGGACTGGCCTTTGGAGTCTCCCCGGCTCATACGACAGGATTCGCCGCGACGGTCGCAGACCTCCTGTCTGCTCCCTCTGCGGCGCCTTCGTTCGCTTTCGGGCACCTCCTGTGCCCGAATCGCAAAAAATGCTGCGCCACTGCTCGCATTTTTTACGAACGCTCACTTCGGTTCGAATCCTGTCGACCCAGCTTTTATCTTCTAAGGTAAAAAAAAAGAGTTTCCTGTTATTTTCAGAAAACTCTTTTGTAATGCTGGGTCGACAGGATTCGAACCTGTGGAATGACGGCACCAAAAGCCGTTGGCTTACCGCTTGCCGACGACCCAAAGATGTCATCTAGTATATAATATTTTAGTCGTCTGGGGAAGTACCTGTTTCTACGTGACCAGCGTTGTATTCTGCGAGGATTTTGTCCTGCAGTTCGGTACGGAACTCTGGGCTGATTGGATGGGCTACATCCTTGTATTCCCCGTTGGCAGTTTTTCGGCTTGGCATTGCAATAAACAGGCCGCTCTTGCCTTCGATAATTTTTACATTGTGAACAACAAAGCAGTTATCAAAAGTAACTGTAACATAAGCTCTAAGCTTACCTTCGTCCTCAACCTTTCTAATTCTCAATTCGGTAATCTGCATAAATCATCTACCTCCGCAAAATTACACCGCAAAACTATAATCTTATACAGTCCGCGCTAATTTACAGTTCCAAGAACCCGCCAGCTTCTTTACTGCAGATTCAGCCTCTTGCCTGGAAGAGAATATCCCAAAAACTGTGGAACCCGAACCTGACATTTCGGCATACTCACAGTTAAGGGCTCTTAAAGCCTCAATTGCACGCCCTATGTCTTTGTATTTTGCAGAAATCACGGGCGTAAAAGTATTAATAAAAGTCCAGTTTTCCGGCGGCCTTCTGTAAACCAGCTCTAGCTCATCAAATTCAGGACTTATCAAAACATTTCCACAGGCTAAAGCCTCATCCACAAGAGCATACGCTTCTTTAGTGGAAGAGCTTACCTCAGGAAATATTAAAACCAGGAAGAGATCATCTCGCCCATGGATTTTCTTTACGACTTCTCCGCGACCAGAAACCAGAGCACAGCCCTGTCCTTTATCATCGCAGTGCATAAAGAAGAAAACATCGCTTCCTGTCTCGGCCGCGATATTATCCAGCTCGCTGTCAGATAACCTTACGTTACAAAGCCTTTCAAGCATACGGGTTAGTGCTGCTGCATCTGAAGAACCACCGCCAAGTCCACCTCCGGAAGGAATCCCTTTCTTAAGCTCAACTCTGACACCTGGTACTTCGCAGCCCACTGTTTTACAAAATGCGTTGTAGGCCTTTGTAAGAGTATTATTCTCAGGCAGTTCCATGTCACTGCAATGCACGATACAGCCTTTTTCAGCCGTAGTCGTCAAAGACAGCTCATCATATAAATCAACCGTCTGGAAAATACTCTCAATGCCGTGAAATCCGTCTGCACGTCCGGGAAGCACCCGAAGACCAAAATTTACTTTTGCATACGCCCAGCCAGAAATTTCACGTTCCATTAATATAATTATACCTTACTTTGGCGAGTAGTCAAACTTTTTCGATTTTTGAGAAAAAGCAAAAAAAATAAAATTTTATTATTAAAAAGTCATAAAATGATTTTTGTTTGAAAAAGATACTCTACTGAAATATAATTAAACTGATTAAACTTATTGGAGAAAAAAGTATGAAAAAACTTCTTACCACTCTACTTTCTGTTTTTTTATTCTGCACTTTATATGCTCAGTCTTATCCTCAATTTATCGAAGTTCCTTCCAGATATAGAAGTTTAACATATATCGATGATTCAGGTTTAACAACACAAATTGAATTTAGAGGTCCAAAATCAAATGATAAAAAATCAGCAGAATATGTAATCAAGAAAGGTGGTGCTATTACTGTTGTGACAGGTTCCTTAAGAATGACTGCCAACAGCAATAAATTATACCTTGAATATCCATCTACAATTGATAACTCAGATCCGGAATACATTGCAGATTTACTGAAAAAAATATTTCCTTATAAGTCCACTGCGATTCTCGAATGGAATCCTGATTATGTTAATTTGGAATCTTGTAAGAAAGGTGCTTATGTAATTAATAATATAAGTTTTACAGATTATGGAAAATCAAATCAACTTGAATGGTTTACTTTAGATGGTTATAAAATAAAGTACTCTAAACAATTCTGGGTAGTTAACGAAGATACCTGGTTTTATGAAAAGCCGGATTTTTCTAGTAAGAAAATACCTGTAGTAAAAAATCCTCTTGGAAAATCGATTTATGCTGCAAACAGAAAAGTTTTTAATCATAAACTTGAAATAAAAGAAAAGGACATTTCTCTTCCTGCAATAAAAGGAATTTCTTTTTACACCAGAGCTGTATATTATGCCAACACAGCGCAAACAGACCGCTGGTTTTATGCAAGAATTGATGATTTTGCAGATGCTAAGTACGGTTGGATTCATGCTTCAAAATTAACTAATGCCTGTGCTCCGGCTTTATTTGAAACCCTTGTAGCAAAATTTCAGGACGAAGGTGCTGTAAGAATTTTTGATGAAGATACGAGCAGTTTACCTTCTGAAATGAATTGTATAGATATTGAACCTGAAGAAGAAACCTACCTTTATTATGATGATAAATACATCTGGTTTACCAATGAATGGACTGGGATTTATACAAAATTACCTCGTTCATGTTTTATGATAGATCAGGATGGTTATCTTAAAATAAAGTACAAGAATTTTTCTATGCTCTTCATAACGGGTGGTATAAATCAGTTGTTCAGAGATTTTAATAATGATGGAGATAATACTTATGATGATCCAGAAAGAAACAGTGGATACCATAATTACAATATTAAATCCATTACAGCATCTTCTTACTTCCAGGAAAAAATAAAAGGGCAGCTTATAAAATATACACCAGATAATCTGGGAAAGACCTTTGAAATTGGCTGTAAATGTCATCCTTACTGGTGGAATTATAGTCATATTCCATGGGTAGAAGGTGTTGAGGGTAACGGTATAGGTGAATATATCACCATTGAATTTACAAAACCAATGGTAGAACTTGAGCTTATTAACGGTTATTCAGATATCAATAACATGAAACTTTTTAAGGAAAATGCACGTATAAAAACTTTTAAGCTTGAAGATCTGGACAATAATCTTGAACAGACAGTTTTCTTTGAAGATTATGTTTATTTCAACAAAGTTCTCCTTAAAAAACCAACTTCAAAAATTCGCCTTACTATTGAAGAAGTGTACCCTGGAACAAAATATCAGGATACCTGCTTTAGTGGTATTCTTGCTTCGGAAAGACCTCGTTATAGTGATGATTTGAAAGAAAATGCTGAAAATTTTAAGAAGTTTTATTCTTATGCACTAGAAATAAGTCCTGAAGAATATTTTGGTATACGATAAGGCAGGGGCGTTACGAAACAACCAGTTGTTTCGAGCCGTTCTTTCGATGAGCCTAAAAATTGCGATGCAATTTTTTTAACGGCTCTTCGATTTTAGGCAGGGGGCAGAGCCCCCGTAGAGAGGGTAGCCGAAAACGCTGGAGGCGGTTGAGGCGCAGGGGGAGACTTCCCCCTCCTTCACTATCTCCTACCCCCGCAATTCCTTACAAAGATTTCAAGATAAACGCAAAATTTTCAAGATATTAACCTTAAATTCTATTTACTTTTTAGGCCTTATCAATTATATTGTTTGAGGTGAGTTTATAGTCAGTAGAAAAAACGAGGCGGGGTTTTTATGTTTGCTGATTCAGATTATGAAGAATTGAGTATGTCATTTTCATACGGAGATGATTTCGACGATGATTATGATGAGGATTTTGATGACGACTTCGACGACTACGAAGAAGACGACGAAGCACTTGATGAATTCGATGATGATGCAGACTTGTATTACGACGACGTTTTTAAAGAAGAAGAGGACGTAGACGAACCTTACGATGACGTTGAAGAAGAAGACGGTTATGGTTCATACCGCGACCGCTTCCAGGATGAAGAATAAGACTAATATAGCAGAACCGTTAAAAAACGAGCTGCGGCAGCGGGTCGTTTTAGGTTCTACCACAAAACCGTCTCAGAGGCGAGACTAGCGAGCCGACTGTTTTAGATGTCCGGGTCAAGCCCGAACATGACATACCCCACCAAACATTACATATCACAAAGCATTCAAATCAACCAGTTCATATCCACTATCAAGCAGCGCACTTATAAGCAGGGCCACATATTTATATAGTGGACGGGCATGATTACTCTGTGAAAATCCGCCTACAACTGAAACTACCCCACCGTTAGACTTTTCAAGGCCCTGGCAGAATTTCTTTATAAGCTTTTCTGGATCCATATCTGGATTTGTAAATTCTGAAACATCAGAACAGGCAGTTACATAAGTATAACCGGCATTGCCTCCGTAGGTAATCAGTTCCGGAGAAACAGAGTAATATGGTGCATGCCAGAAAAGTGTAAGTTCTGTTCCTGTGCAGGCATAAAATTCGTCTTCATTACGGGCAAGACCACGACGTACAAAATCTTCATTAATTACAAAAGAGTTTTCTGTAAGGTTTGCAGTTGTAAAGAACATTGAAGCGCAGAGGTGTCCGTTAGTAACAATCTGTCTGGTTTCTGCAGGATAACGGCGGATAAACTCTCCGTTTATAAAGAAGCTTCCCTTTGCATTAAACTTTTTGAGTTCTGAAAGAATCAAAGGAAGACCATCTGCATTATCGTAAAGTTCAAAAGCAAGGGCTACCTTTTTCTTTTCAGGAGCTTTATGAGTGCTTTCCTTATAAAGAGGATTTGTTACCGCTCTTTTGCTCAGGGAGCGGACATAGAGGGCATTGTCATAGTTTTTATTTGGAGTTGTGCCAATAAATACCCGGTAGCGGCCGTTCTGTTTTACAGGTTCAAAACTTCCACTGAAATCAATCTTAGACCAGGTTTTATTTTTTGAATCAAATCTGTAGTAGTTTGAATTTCCTGTATCTGCAATAATTGAATAATTTGAAATATCCCAGTAGCCGGCATTCACAGAAGAAAGAGTTATTGTCTCTGACTTATTTGTGTAAATATTCCACTTACGGATACTCTTTTCTCCGCCAACGTAGAGATTTGAATTGTCTGTCCAGATTGCAGAAACAACCTTTTCTCCGCTGAGAACTGCAAGGCGCTTCCAGGTATTAATGTCATATATATAAACTGTTGAGCCCGCAAAGAAAGCGGCCTTGGTTCCATCTGGTGAAACAAAAGGCTTTCCTGAATCTTCAATCTCAAGAACATGCTGAGCCTGGGAATCTAATTTATAAACAGAACCTTTTTCCTTTATGCCGTCAAAAGGAAGCTTTTCCTGCCAGAGGACAGGCTTTCCAGCCGCATCCCAGAAAATATAAGATGCAACAAGAGAAGCGTTTGATTCTGTATAAGGACGTGAATAAACTACATCCATATAATCGCAGGAAGCTGAACGCACTACAAGGTAAGTGAATAATCTGCCGTTCTGAGTTACTACTGCAGAAGTTACTTCACTGTTGCAGCTGAATTTATCTGTAAGAGGATTAAACTGGAATGGGAAACGTCCCATTGGCTTACCCTGCCCTATGATTCCTGAATAAAGGCCGAGAGTATAAAGTTCTTTTGTATTGATTTTATAAAGAAGATAATCATCTACATAAGCCAGGAATTTTGAAGAAGCCCAGTGCACAGAATTGATTGTACCGCGGCCGATTTTTCTGTAGCGCTCGTCTATTTCAACTCCGCGCAAAACAGCATCCGGATTACAAAAGTAAACACCATTATTTTTTTCGTATACAAGAACTGTAGAGTCCGGAGCCCATTTCACAGGAAGATCTTCATAAGAATTCAAGACACCTTCGCAAAGCACGACGCTTTTTCCGGTTTCTGTACTTACCAGCATAAGATTTCCGGAATAAATGGAAGTGCGCTCTATGCGGCAGAAATATTTTCCATTTGGGCTTACAGCATAAGGAACAACCGGTACAATGTTTTCCGGCATCGTATTACTTTTTTCTACCCAGGTAATGGCAGCTGTTGTTTTAGAATAACGGGCAATTCCGTATCTGTTTCTGATTTGAAGTATATCTCCACCAGAAAGAAGTTCCATCTGCTCAGGGAAGCAGGTAATTACTTCAGGACTTCCATCACTCTTTCCATCCTTTAAGGCTGTATAAAAAAGTGATTTATAGGGACTTGTTCCAACCATGTTATGACGAACTGTAAAAAGAAGCTCGTCGTTAAGATTTAAGTCCGGATTCCCGAAGGAAGTTCCGGCAAAAAGTGAGAAAGTAAACAGACTTAAAACAAAACACAGAATTGCTGTTTTTTTCATTTAGCCATCTCCGCGCTAAGAACAAGAATGGAAAGTTCATGCTCAAGATCATCAAGCTGTTCTTCCATTCTCTCTAACTGATTATAACGCTTTTGAAATTGTTTTTCCTTAAATTTCGCATAACGTAATTCATTGCTATCTTCTTTTTCTTTTTCCACGCGCGAATAACCGCACCATGGACAGTAATAAAACTTATTATCAATTAACTTGCCGCAACCACCGCAGATACACATATTTCCTCCCAGAATTGTCATTCCGAACTTGTTTCGGAATCTCATTATATAGATGCTGAAACAAGTTCAGCATGACATGTCAATTTCATATCACTTAAGCACCGTCATCGGGTCTATCAATTTTCCTTTTTTGTAAACTGTAAAGTGAAGGTGTGGACCGGTTGAATAACCTGTTGAACCAACAAGACCAATTCGGGTTCCCTGGCTTACCCACTGACCTTTACTTGCAATAATTTTTGACATGTGGGCATACAGAGTCTGATAGCCGTTTCCATGATCAATAATTACATAGTTTCCGTAAACACGGTTAATACCGGTTGTAGTTACCTTACCGCTCATTGCCGCAAGAATTGGAGTTCCTGTAGGACAAGCCATATCTGTTCCTGTATGGAAAGATTTGACTCCGGCAATCGGGTCGATTCTGTAGCCGTATGGAGAGCTCCATTTGAACTTAGAAGAGATTGGCATACGGAAAAGTTCACCCATTGCATTACGCAGAGAAGCGGCATCCATAGCGGCACCCGGTAAAAAGAGCTGCTGACCAGCTGTAAGAGTTTCGCTTGTAAGCTCGTTTACATCAAGCAGCTGCTCAAGGCTTACCTTATACTTACCTGTAATAGAAGCAAGGGAATCTCCCTTTTTAACTGTATAAACAATTCCATCAATTGAAGGAATCTTAAGTTTCTGGCCGGCTGCAAGCTGACGAACGTTTCCAATATCATTTACAGAAATCAAGGTAGAAATATTTGTGAGCCCAAACTTCTTTGCAATTCCACTGATTGTATCGCCCTGACGAACCTTGTATGTCTGGAAAGTAACAGGCTGGGTAAAGTTTGCTTTTACAGCAGCTTCATCTACATCCAGAAGATTTCCACTTTCATCATAATCAAGTTTACCTTCAAGGGCAAAGCTTGCCATAAGTTTATTGAGAGTTTCAATATCTGCAGACCCGTCTGTCTGAAGCATAAGAGGGCCTGTATGATTGATATGATGATTTACGAGTCTGATAGAAAAATATGTGATACTTGTGGCAGCAAGAGCAGCGGCAACAATTATTGAAAGTCTCTTTGCATTATCTGCAAGAAAAGAGCCTGTCTGAGTAAGGGCTCCACCTACAAGTTTGAAAAAAGTATGAATGGTAAAATCATTTTTTACCTTTTGTGCAGAAAAGCTTCTGAGTTCTGGTGAGAAGATGTTTGATGTTATGGAAGCGGCATGTGCCCGCTCTTTATGTCTGACTGGTAATTCCGGAAGACTGAAGGTTCTTAATGGCCTGAAACTTCGGCTGCGGGAATCATCCTGAACGTAACTTATTATTTCCATGCTTCAAGTATCGGAAAAAAATAAGGGACGGTTTAGAGAAATAAATCAGCTGTTTGAGGGGCCTTTCTGACAGAGGACACGGAGGGCACAAAGTTTCAAGCTGATTAAAGATAGTCAGATAAGAATGGAAATTCCTCGAGAAACTGCTGGCGGGGGAAACTGACAATGAGTTTTTCGAGTTCGGCCAGCTGGGCTGGTGTCAGAGGAGAATGTGCTGTGGCGGCCGCGGCGAGGAAGTCTTGTTTAAGGGCAGTTATTTGCGGCTTACTGAGAAGTTTGTCTGGGGCGGCCGCCTCGATGCCCGGCGTGTTTAGTCCGCGAGGATCTAAGGTGTAAGTTTTTGTTTCCGGGCAGGACGCAAGCCGGGCTTCAAACCACCAGGAGAACATTTTCATGCGGCTGTCTGTAAGGACTGGAGAGCCTGAATAGTCTTTGGCAGTAACGGCATTGGCTGAGTAAAGGGCATTGGCGGTAAATTTATCCGGCCCCAAAAGCCTGTTTGCCAGAGTATGCCAGGTTTGTTCTGCTGAACTTCCCTTAATATGAGTCTGCTTGTTAGGAAAGGCAAAATCAAGGCCCGCTGTATATATTTCCCGGGCTTGGCAAAGATGAGCAAAGTTCCAGGCACTTGAAGCAACAGAACCGCCTGTACCAAGGTCTCCTGGAGTAATTCTAAGTTGATTTTGTGTAAACTGACCTACCGGAAACTGTGAACTGCATAGCAGAATATTTTTACATTTGAAACGGAATACAGAAGGATAAGCGCTTACCTCTGTTATAAAAATACTGTCTGGAGCGCAAAGTCCTGCTATATGACGGTAGGCCCAGAACTGGGGATCTGTTAGAATCACAAAATCCGGCTGAACTCCTGCTCTCAAAAGTGCCCGCAAAGCCGTTTCAACACATACGGTTACACAGCGTTCCTGCAGGTCCTTTATATATGGAAGAATTGTTTCAAGCGACGGTCCTGCCCCGATAATCAAAAAAGGTAAATCCTTAGATTCAAGCCCACCCACAAAGCCGCACTTACCATATTGGCTAAGATTCTTAAGGCTGTTTCTGCACCAGAGGCGACCAAACTTTTTCAGGGTTGCGGCATTAATTTCATTTTTACGCTGATTTCTTTTTACAAGGGAACGTACTATATCAAAATATGAAGCAGCATGGGCTGTAAAAGCCGGAATATCAAAAAAGTAAGAAGCAGAAACTCCAGTCTCCCCTACATTGACTTTTGAAGTATCTTCCAGAAGAGGCAGCACAGATTCTGACGGGGCTCCAACTGCTATGATAAGATTTTCTACCTGGAAAACCGGAGTCCAATCCAGAACAGCCATGGCTGCAAAAAAGTGAGCAATATCCGGTTCAATTACAACAAGCCGGCAGTTTTTTTTATTCTGGGTTAAAAGCTTTGCACATTCAATTACATGATATCCAAGTCCAAAACCGTAAAAAACGATTGCAGATTTTCCAAATACTTCTTCACGGTTTACAGCACCTGCAGCTTCCCTTTCCGGATTATAGGCTGAATGAAGTCTTACACTACCCTCACTTGCTGTAATCATTCCGTTTTTTGCTGATTCAAGTTTCCAGAATTTTTCGGGAGGGACAGGGCTGCTGCCTGTCATCTGGGCAAGCTGGGGAAATCTGTTTTTGAAGGCTTGAAAGTTTTTATTCCAGATTGAGTTCAATTACCATATTCTCCGTAACAGGTGTTCCCGGTTCCGGGCTCTGGCTTGTAACCCAGCCGCTGCCATTTATATTCAGACGGATATCTGTTCTTTCCATAAGAGGAAGAAGTTCGCGCTTAGACTTTCCTGTGAAATCTGGTACTACTTCTCCAATATTTACACGCTGAGAAGAAGAAAGTGTAATTACTCCGTTATGTTCAAGAGAAGCTGCACCGCCACGGCTCATTCCCAAGTGATCTATAATAATATCTGCGGCTTCGCCAATTACAGGGGCAACAATACGTCCTCCGTAAGTTTCTCCCTTAGCCTTCTCAACAACGATATACAAAACAATCTGAGGCTCATCTACAGGGAAAATCGCAATACAGCTTGAAAGGAAGTCTGTATCAGAATATCCACCGTGAACCTTATCTGCCATCTGAGCAGTTCCGGTTTTTACACCAATATCAACATCACGCAGGTTAGCACGTGAACCTGTTCCGCTCTTAGCAGTAGTTTCCATACAGCTTAAAATATAATCAGCTGTATTCTTTGAAAAAACTCTGTCTTTATACTGAGGTTCGTGCTCGAAATATGTTGTTCCGTCTTTATTTGTAATCTTATGAATAAAAGAAAGCTGAACCGGAATACCACCGTTTCCTATAGAAGTTGCAGCCTGTACCATCTGAAGTGCGGAAACACTGATTTCCTGTCCAATGGCAATTGTCGGTTTTGAACGTGCAGACCAGGTTGTACTTGTAGTATCTTTTACAGAACCCGAAGTTTCTCCCGGAAGTTCGACGCCGGTTTTCTTTCCAAAACCAAGCATACGGATTCTTGCCATAAATTCATCTTCACTGATTCTGTCACTTATCTGACCAAGTACGTCGTTGCAGGAATAGCGGAGTCCATCCTTAGGTGTACACCAGCCATGATGCTCCAGACATTTAATTCTGATTGTTTCACCACCGGCAATGCGTTTTTCATACATACCGTCGCAGAGGAAAGAATCATTTGGAGAGATTCCATGTTCATCATAAACAATGCCCACGGTAAAAATCTTAAATACAGAACCCGGCTCATAGGCTGTCATTGCTGGACGGTCAATTTTTGATTCAATAATCGAAGAACCGTATTCGTTCAAATCTGCCGAAGGAAGACTTATATAAGAAAGCACCTCACCTGTTGTACAGTCTGCTGCAACAAGCATCATGCTTTCTGCCTGTGTCTCGTTCATTGTCTTATGGGCAATCTGTTCAAGCTTATACTGAAGATTTGCATCTATACTCAAAAAGATATTTTTACCCTGAAGCGGCTCGCCGTTTTCATCTGTACCGCTTGGAGCAAGGATTCCCTGCTGAGAGAACTCGATTCCCGCTAAACCGCGCCCGTCATCTCCCATATAACCAATCAGTTGAGATGCCAGTGCATGGTTTGGATAATTTCTTCCAGGGATTTTTTCATAACTCACAAAATTGTAGCCCTTTTCATCTGTAAGCTGCTTAAGAGGCTCATACATGGTTTGGGAAATTTTTTTCTTGAGATAAACAAAGGATTTATTTGTATCAATGAGCTCAAGAACTTCTTCGGGCAGCATTTCAAGAAGAGGCGACACATCTTCTGCAAAACGGTTTTTCAGTTTTTCGCTGTCGCGGATATTCTTTACCGAAACGCCTACATGGTAAAAGTTTGTCTGAACTGCGAGGGGAAAGCCGGAACGGTCTACAATCGAACCGCGTTCTACCGGAGGCGTATTCTGAGCTACCGGAGTTACTGGCTGAAGAGAAAGTTTTGCGTATGTAAAGAGTAATACGAGCAGACAGATTGCACAAAAAATAAAAAAGAAAATAGTCTGCTTAGGCCTGAAAAACTGATTCACAATAAATTTCCACCCATTTATATTGTAAACCTAATTGATAGAAATTTCTAGTATATAAAAAAAGGTAGCCCAAACAACGAAAAATTGTTGTTTGGGCTACCTTTTCAATTATTTAGGTTATTTTATGAAATTGAATTAGACAGAAAATTTACAAGATAAGTTGCTAATACCTTCTTCCACTGGATTTTAAAATTGTCATAATCATCAAGCTTTATACATTCATCAGGTTTTGCAACAATTTTAGGTGTTGATGATTCATCCAAACCTGTAGGAAGTAAAACTAATGCTGCCCAAAGGGTTGTGCCAAACTCATTTGTATTAAATTTATGAGTTCCTCCCATTGTTACTTTTGCAGGTGCGTTAACAAGTCCATTAAAAACTTCAACATTCTGCTCTTTATCAGCTTGAATTGCAACTTCCAGACCATCATCTGGATTATAACGTACATAAAATTCTACACCTTCCAAAGTATGGAGCTCTTGGACATTTTCTCCATCTGATGCGCCCAATGGAATTTTTATTGCACTTCCATCATATTCATATTGATACCATGTATCATAAGTCTGTTCAACGTAATCTTTTACTCCACACCCAGTAAGCACAAGTCCGCACAAAAGCACTGCGGCGGCTACAACAAGCTTTACGTATTTCTTCATAATTATTCTTCTGTAAATAAGTAAGATATTTAATTATAAATCACGCATTTGCATTTGTCAAAAAATGGCAGTCAAAAAGGTACAAAAAAAGGGCCCTGCTTTTACAGAGCCCTTTCAATAGCTAAAAAAAATAACTTAGTTTGCAGATCCAACCAGGCACATCCATTCAGCCTCAGCACACAAAGTGTCACCTACGTATGCTTTGCCGGCCTGTTTGATCATCTTTGGGCTGTTGCGGAGGAACTCGATTTCCATACGAACCTTGTCGCCAGGGCGAACCTGATTGCGGAACTTTACCTTGTCCAGTGTGGCAAAGAAGAAAAGTCCGTCTGCAGGAACGATGTTGAGGTAACGCAAAGCAGCACCACCAGCCTGAGCCATAGTTTCGCAAAGAATAACTCCAGGTACTACAGGATACTCAGGAAAGTGTCCCTTAAAGAAAAACTCTTTTTCTGTAAATGTATGTTCACATACGCAGCCTTTTTCATCAGCAGAAATAATTGCATCTACAAAAAGAAAAGGTTCGCGGTGTGGAAGTAATGATTTTATATCTGTTGTAAGTGGCATTGTTTATTCCTTATGATTTGTCCCGCAGGTGCAGCCTGTCGGGACGAAATTAATTTCTCTTGTTTGCCTTATGGCAAATCAAGAGATTAAACGGTTTAGACTGTACACGAAGTGTGCCAGTCTGAAATCTATTTTACCTTTTTAATGATAATAGCACCGTTGTGGCCGCCGAAACCGAAGGTTGCAGACATTGCAGCATCGATGTTCATTTCGATTCCCTTGTTTGGAACGTAGTCGAGATCACATCCGCCTTCTACATCTGGCTCGTCAAGGTTCTTTGTGCAAGGAACAAAGCTGTCGTTGATTGCTTTTACACAGATCATTGCTTCTACTGCACCTGTTGCACCAAGACAGTGTCCGTGCATAGACTTTGTAGAAGAAATCTTAAGCTTGCGGGCGTTTTCTTCGCCGAAAGCAATCTTAATCATATTTGTTTCGCTGGAATCATTCTTCATTGTAGAAGTTCCGTGAGCGTTGTAGTACTGAATCTCGCTTGGATCCATTCCGGCATCCTTGAGGGCACGTGTCATACACTTTGAACCGCAGATTCCGTCTGGGTTTGGAGCTGTAAGGTGATATCCGTCACAAGAAGCACCATAACCTGCAATTTCTGCATAAATCTTAGCACCACGTGCTTTTGCGTGCTCATACTCTTCAAGAACGAGAATAGCAGAACCTTCACCCATTACAAAACCATTGCGGTTCTTGTCGAAAGGACGGCTTGCCTTTGTAGGATCATCATCAAAACCAGTAGAAAGAGCGTGAAGTACTTCGAAAGAAACAATACCGAACTGACAGATTGTAGCTTCTGCACCACCACTCAAACAAGTATCAAGGCGGCCACTTCTTACCATATCAAAAGCAACTCCAAGGGCATCTGTTCCAGAAGAACATGCAGTTGCAATTGACTGAACAGGACCATGAAGGCCAAAGTTGATTGCAATGTTTCCGCCAACTTCGTTTGGAATAAGCTTTGGGATAGCCATAGGATTAGTTTTTACACCTCCCATTTTTGCCATACCAAGAACGTCAGCTTCAGTTTCTTCAAGACCACCGATTCCAACACCAAGGATGATACCTGTTTCGTCGAGGACTTCCTGATTTCCCATAAGGCCTGAATCTTCAAGAGCCATCTTAGCAGCTGCTACACCAAACTGTGTAAAGCGAGCCATCTTGCGGGCATCCTTTGAATCCATATAAAGGCTTGGGTCAAAGTTCTTAACCTCAGCAGCATAATGTACTTTATTGATTGATGCATCAAACTGAGTGATTGGACCGATTCCGCTTTTTCCAGCTTTAATTCCAGCCCAGGTTTCTTCAACAGTATTTCCAAGAGGAGTGATTGCTCCCATTCCAGTAATTACAACACGTCTTGCCATGATTTTTTCCTTATATGTTTAATGTTTCTACGTTATTTACAGCTTTACATTCTGCAGTTTCGCTGAATCCTGATTTACCCCAGAGGCCTGTGAGAACAGCGCCAACACCTGGTTCAATCAGTTCCCATTCATCGCCACTTGCCTTAATGAGGTCGTTCAAAACAGCCTCTTCAGAAGTCCAGCGAACAGGATTTGTAAGGTGAAGAACTGCATTCTTTTTGATTTCTGCACCATCAGTTACCTGCTTACCAGTTACATTGCTGAAGAGAGTCTTATCAGGATTCTTAAAATCAACATTAGCAATTGCCTTTTCAAAATTATCAGCTGCTTCCTGCATAAGAGGGCTGTGGAAAGGACCAGCAACTGCAAGGCGGAGAGCACGGCGGGCACCTGCTTCCTTAGCGGCAGCTTCAATCTTATCCAAAGCATCAGCTGTACCAGAAACTACTGTCTGAACAGGGCTGTTAAGGTTTGCAGCATAGGCATTTTCAATTCCGTTAGCAAGCTCTTCTACCTTCTCTGGTGGAAGACCAAGAACGGCTGTCATACCAGGTGCATGACCTTCGTTTGCCTTTGCAATATTTTCGCAGGTAGCCTGCATAATGAGTCCTCGCTCGCGAACTACTTTAATTACATCTTCAAAGCTCAAAACGCCTGCTGCATACAAAGCAGGGAATTCACCAAGAGAAAAGCCCATTGCAGCAGATGGTTCAATACCTTTAGTCTTCAAAACTGCCATAACAGCAAGAGATGCAGTTGTAATTGCAAGCTGGCTGTTATCGCTGCGGCTGAGAGTTGCAGCATCACTTTCCCAAAGAAGCTTTGGCATATCTACGCCGGTAATTTTAGTAACTTCATCTACTACAGCGCGTGCCTCAGGATATGCATCGCAAATATCCTTAATCATGCCAGGAACCTGTGCACCCTGTCCTGGAAATAAAAATGCATATTTTTTCATAATATCCCCTATCGTATTATTTCAGCCTTTAGGCTTTACTACAAAATGACACTTTTAGCACTTTTTGTCAAGGTAAAATCTAAATACATTTTAAACAAATAGTCTCTTAATTTTTTGTAAATTTTCTAATGCAGACACTAATAAAACGTTATATAATATAGAAAGGAGGATTAAAAAATGACTAACGAAAAAGCTATAAAAGCATTGCGAACGATAAAAACTTACTGCTCTGCTACTCAGCTTGAAGAACTTGATTATGCAATTGAAGTTCTGGAAAAGCTGGAAAAAGACGGCGTTAAGGAACCTCTCGCAACTGACTTCTCTACACTTAATAAATAAAAGGATAAAAAAATGATAGGAACATTCTGGGCTCTCGTGCCTGCAATTGTGGCCATTGCACTGGCCCTCTGGACAAAGGAAGTTTATTCTTCCCTCTTTATTGGTATTGTAATCGGCGGAATCTTTTACGCCATTGAAACTGCAGCCGGCTTCCCTGGCTTCTTCAACCACATCTTTAAAGACGGTATGATTGCACAGCTTTCCGACAGCTGGAACGTAGGCATCATAGTATTCCTCGTTGTTCTTGGAATCATGGTTGCTCTTATGAACAAGGCTGGCGGTTCTGCAGCATTCGGCCGCTGGGCTAAAAAGCACATCAAGACAAAGGTCGGTGCTCAGGTTGCAACAATCGTTCTTGGTATCTTTATCTTTATTGATGACTACTTCAACTGTCTTACAGTAGGTTCGGTTATGCGCCCTATGACAGACAAATATGGTCTTTCAAAAGAAAAGCTTGCATATCTTATTGACTCAACAGCCGCTCCAATCTGTATTATTGCTCCAATTTCTTCCTGGGCAGCAGCAGTTGCAGGCTTTGTAAGCGAAGGTGAAAACGGCTTTACCCTCTTCTGCAAGGCAATTCCTTTCAACTTCTATGCATTCTTTACTATATTAATGATGTTTGCAATGGTATTCATGAAGTTTGAATACGGCGAAATGTCAAAGTATGAAAAAGCCCTTGAAGTAATGAATAACGCAACTGATGATTCTAATGATGATGCAAACAAGAACGGAAAAGTAATCGACTTGATTTTCCCTATTGTTGTACTCATTGTTATGTGTATTCTTGGAATGATTTATACAGGCGGATTCTTTACAAAGTTTAACGTTCTTGAAGACGGTACAACCGAAGCTAACGGAAACTTCCTCAATATAATTGCTTCATTCTCTGACTCAGACGCTTCTGTAGGTCTTGTTCTTGGTTCTTTTGCAGCACTGATTATTACTATTATCTTCTACGTTTGCCGCAAGGTTCTTTCTTTCAAGGGCAGCATGCTCTGTGTTCCAGACGGATTCAAGGCAATGGTTCCAGCCATTTTGATTTTGACTCTTGCATGGACTTTGAAAGCTATGACAGACTCTCTTGGTGCTAAGGAATTTGTTGCAGGTGCAGTAGAAGGTTCTGCAGCAGGTCTTAAGATGATGCTTCCTGCAATTATCTTTGTGGTAGCCTGCTTCCTTGCTTTTGCTACAGGAACAAGCTGGGGTACATTTGGTATTCTTATTCCAATCTGTATCGCAATTTTTGCACCTGGAAATCCACTCCGCATTATTTCAATTTCTGCATGTATGGCAGGTGCGGTTTGTGGTGACCACTGTTCACCAATTTCGGATACAACAATCATGGCCAGCGCAGGTGCTCAGTGTGAACACGTAAAGCACGTTTCAACTCAGCTTCCTTACGCTATCACAGTTGCCGTAGTTTCATTCCTCACATACGTTGTTGCAGGTTTGACTCAGGGAATCGGCCTTATTGCAAGTGCCATCATCTCATGGATTTTCGGTGCTGTTGTGCTCTTGGGCTTCCTCTTCTTTATGAAAAAGAGAGTTAGCCGCGGAAATCAATAGTTTTACCGGCATGCCAGAGCTTCTCGAGATCGTAGAAGCTTCTGGCACTTTCAGACATAAGGTGTACGACGATTGAACCTAAATCAATAAGGTTCCAGTCGTCACCGTCCGGACTCTTGCGGTTTGTAAGATGAATCTCAAGGTCGTTGTCTTTAATATAATCCTTTACCTGCTTGTACAAGCCCTGCCAGTGAGTAGAACTTGTTACAGTTACGATTACAAAATAATCTGTCCAGCTGTTGAGTCCGCTGATATCCAAAAGAGTAACATCATTACCCTTTCCATCTTCCATCAATTTTGCAATTTCAATTGCTTTTTCTTCCATTGTTTTCATAAGTCACCTTTACTCTGCTTTACTTTCGGGATGGCTGAACATAACGTCCATCAAAATCTTTACCAAGAATAATCGTAAAGTCAACACCCGCATCAAGGCTTGAACTTTCCGCTTCCTCTTCTGGAGTAGCTTCCCGGATATTTGTACATCGGATAAATTCACCGACAATTTTTGCAACATCCATGTTACCAATATGGTCAATAATTACAGTTTCTTCATAGTCATTACGAGGAGCATTTACAGGGCTCAATACATCATAACTTGCATTCTGGAAAAGAATTGCAGTGTTACGGGCAAGTCCCTGGGTTGTTGTTCCGTTCTGAATCTCAAGTACATAAACACGGCTTGTAAGAGTTCCATCTGTTGAAGCAAGAAGGTTTGTTGTCTGCTTTACAGCTTCCTTAATGAACTCTCCGTTATTATCAGGCATCAAAAGCTGCTGTCCGTCTACACGACGGAGAGAACCTGTAATAGTCTGCTTGATTATAGATTCAGCATCAACATCGGCAATTGCCTCAAAGAGTGTTGTTTCTTCTTCCGGCTTAAGATTTGTCTTAATAAAATCCAGATAGCGTTTTCTGTTGGCCTTTACAAAAACAACAAACTTTTTGTCGTGAAGCCCTGTAATAAAAGCAGCCATAGCGTTCTGGTATCTTTCCTGAACATCAGATTCAGTTTCATCTTCCAGTCTGTAATGAAGATAAGTATTGATTTTATCTCCATCAAGGTTGATAGCACCAGAAGGCAAAAGCCATCTTTCACCTTCTTCGGAAAGACAGTCTACAGGCTCTGAAATAAAAACGCGCATACCGCCAAGATAATCTGAAATCTTAATAAAGTTTTCCAGCGTTATAATTGCATAATAAGGAATTGTCATTCCCAGAAGTTTTTCAACCTCATTACGATAAGAAACAATTCCTGCTTCTGAATAAACCTTTGCAAGTTTATCTACACGACCAAGAGACTGATAAATTGCACCAGTATGTCCCGGAAGATTTACAAGGGCAGCCTTCTGAGAAACAGGATTATAAATCAGTACACTTGAAAAAAGCAGGCTTGAATCATCATCTTCTATAACAAAAAGAGTGCGTACAATTCCTTTTTCCTTAAGTGCATTTTCTACAACATTAGTTTTAAGAGAAAACGCGAAAACAAAAGAAAGAGCTACTGCAGTTATAATAATCAGGGCAATGAAGATAAGCCCCTTTTGTTCATCACGGATTTTTATTTTTCCCATTACTGCTCCCCTCCTGCGGTAACAAGCTTTTTATAATAATCAGTCATTTCTCTTGTTCCAGGATAAATCTCATAACCTCTGTTTGTCAGATACTCATAGTTTTCTTCGAGCACAGAATAAAGCATTTCGTCTAAGGGCATGGCAAGCAGATTTTCACGATATTCTTCTGTAGACTGCGGACGGCCCGGTTCAATTTTATCTGCAAGAAAAAGACACTTGGTAAGGTCACACATTCCAATTATTCCAGAGGTATGATTAGCAACTGCCTCGAGAATCTCAGGATCATAAACCTTAAAGTGCTCCTTGAGCATTACTGCCGCAGCACGGCCATGTAAAAGAGCCGGCTTTTTGCGGTCAAAATCTATAATCTCCTGGCCATCGCGGGCCGCAAGTTCCAAAAGTTCTTCGTCAGAAAAATCCTTACACATATCGTGACCAATACCGGCAAGATAACCCTTGCGGGAATCAAGATGATACTGGCGGCACATACGGGCGCACATTTCTGCTACACGAATTGAATGCTGGTAGCGTTTTTCTTTTACGTGAGCCTGAGTAAAGGCACGGATTTCTTCTGTCTTTGCTATATAATCAATCATAATATCACTGGTGGTTTCGATACACCGCGCTTTGCGCGGCACTCAACCACCGTACAGTCCATTTTCTATAATATAATCAAAAACTGCCGGTGGAACAAGATAGCGGAAGCTTTTGCCCTCGCTGATTCTGCGGCGGATATCAGTTGAAGAAACCGGCAGCATTGGAGTTTCAATGTAAAGACAAGGGTAAGCAAAGTTTTCTTTGTCAAACTTTACGGAAAAATCTCCCTTGTAATCTCCTGTAGGCTTATTTTCATAAAGGCTTGATTCCATAGCCTTAACATCTGGATAGCGGTGAACAATAATGAGATCTGCAAGGCTTGAAACCTTTTCCGGATTCCGCCACTTAGAAAACTCTGCAGCAACCTCATCACCCATTACAAAGGCCAGCTTCTGACTGAGTTTTCCCTCATATTTTTTTGTAAGATATTCAAGAGTATCTGAAGTATAGGAAATGCCACCGCGTTCAATTTCACAAGGCTCTAGTTCAAAATGTCCGTCACCTTCACTCTGGCAGAAACGGGAAATCATTTCCATGCGGTGTTCTGCTTTTATTATTTTTGCAGGATCTTTATGAGGCGGCTGATATGTTGGAACAAACAAAACCTTATCGTAGCCAAGCTCGCGCACAATAGTGTCTGCAAGCATTGCGTGTCCTACATGAAGAGGATTAAAAGTTCCGCCAAAAACTGCTACTTTCATAAACCTGCTCCACCCGCTTTACTGTTCGCTTCCAGGGTACTGAACATTGTCATCGTCATCATCAATATAGGCACGGTCTTTCATAAAACTTGAACCAAACTGATTTTCAGATGCAGCATCGTTTTCCACTGAAGTTCCCGCAGAAATGTCGCGCTTTTCCTGCCTGCTTACCAGCTCCATAATCTGATGCTGGGCATCTTTCATTCCGCGTCCTGTGTGAACTGAAACCGGGATAACTACGGTGTCAGGCTCTGTGGCTTTGATTTTCTCCTGAACTTCTACAGCACGCTCAAAAGCACCGTCAACATCAATCTTATTGCAAAGGACGATGCGAGGTTTTTCCATAAGGTTATCAGAATAATTACGAAGCTCATTACAGAGAGTGTCGTAAGCAGTAAGATAATTTTCGTCCGAACAGTCAATCATAAAAATAAGGCAGGCTGTTCGGGTAATATGTTTAAGGAAGGTATCACCAAGACCAAGGCCTTCACTGGCACCTTCGATGATTCCTGGAATATCGGCGATAATGATATCGCTTTCGTCGTCTACGCGGAGCACACCCAGATTTGGAATGATTGTAGTAAAAGGATATGGAGCAATCTTTGGACGTGCGTTTGTAAAATATGTAAGAAGGCTTGATTTTCCGGCGTTAGGAAAGCCTACAAGGCCGGCATCTGCCATAATAGAAAGTTCAAGCTTAAGGAAGCGGGTCTCTCCCTTCTGTCCAGGGTTAGCCTGTTTTGGTGCCTGGTTTGTTGAAGACTTAAAGTGAACGTTACCCCAGCCGCCGTTACCGCCCTTGAGGAAGGTAAAAGATTCGTCACCCTTTGCTGTTGAAAAGTCGTAAATGATTTCTTCTGTTTCTGCATCGCGAATTGTTGTTCCTGGAGGAACAGGAATTACACAGTCTTCGCCGTCTGCACCGTAGCGGTTCCAGCCCTGACCGTCGCCGCCGTTTCGAGCCTTAAAGCAGTGCTTGTGACGGATATTTGCGAGGGTTCGCAGATTTCTCTTTACTGTAAAAATAACATCACCGCCCTTTCCGCCGTCTCCGCCGTTAGGACCACCGTGAGGAATATATTTTTCGCGTCTGAATGCAACACAGCCATTGCCGCCGTTGCCCGAGCGAACTTCAATTGTCGCTTCATCTGCAAATCCAATCATAAATGTCTGTTACCATAAAAAGAAGAGTTCCAAAATAACTTCCGAAACTCCAGGCGCTCCCGTGAAAAATGCCCCTCGCCAACGGGGATGATGTTGTCGAGTGTCATTTTTCACTCCGCGCCTGCATTCTACGAAATCTTATAAAAAGACTTCTGTTTATTGTAACAGACATTTCTGACTGTTACACGCCAAAAAAAAAGCCCGGCACACTTTCGTTTTACCGGGCATTCATATTCAGTATAAACTGACCTTATTTTGCAGCTTCAACAGAAACAACTTTGTGATTGTTTCTTTCACCGAAAACTACTTTTCCGTCAACTGTAGCAAAAAGGCTGTCATCACCAGCTTTCATAACATTTGCTCCAGGATAGAATTTTGTTCCGCGCTGCTTTACGATGATAGAACCTGCAGTTACAGATTCACCAGCATATTTTTTTACGCCCAAACTTTTCGGATTCGGATCGCGTCCGTTTTTAGCACCAGATCCACCACGTGTTCTTCCCATAGTAATCTCCTTATTTAATTAAGCAAGAGTGATAGACTCAACACGTACCTTTGTGTACTGCTGTCTATGACCAATCAAGCGATGATAATCTTTCTTTGACTTGTATTTGAAAACCAAAACTTTCTTGTCGCGGAAAGAATCTTCTACAACTACAGTTACTTTTGCACCCTTTACATAAGGAGTTCCAACACTGATTTTGTCACCGTCGCTTACCAAAAGAACGGTATCAATGTCAATCTTAGCGCCTTTTTCAGCATCAAGCTTATCTACTGTAAGGACAACATCTTTTTCAGCCTTGTACTGCTTGCCCTTAAATTCAATAGTTGCGTACATAAAATACCTCTATTAAAATAATTCGTTATAAATCGCCCGATGCAGTGGAACAAGGAAACAGAATCCATTCTGCAAAAGACTAGTAATTCAGACCGCCCACTGCACGTAAAACGGGGATTAAACGTCAGTTAGCCTAAAGTCTAAATACGTATCAAAGAATATATCAGAAAACAATTATTTATTCAATAGATTCACTTACTTGCAGAGATTTTTTGTGATTTTTTGAATAAAAGTAATATGCCAGAACCAGAATAAAAGAAAGGGTCTGGGCTATGCTGATTCTTATCATCTGAAGCTGGTCTGCGCCATTTGCGGATGTAACATGCAGAATATTAACCAGGGTATTGTTTACAAAATGGTCGCCCATCGCCATAAAGCCGGAACCTGTGATTTTTGTAATCAGACCGTATTTGTAACCTACTACCGCAGAAGAAAGAATAAGAATAAGGCAGTTCATGATAAGCCCGAAAGTTGAAAGGTCGCCATCTATATAACTTCGAACAGGCCCTACCCCGTGCCAGAAACCGAAAAGGACTGCAGAGATTATTGCTGTGGAAGCGTAAGAAAATCTTTCCTGTAAGCGACGGATGAAAAGTCCTCGGAAAACGCCCTCTTCCATTACAACATTTACGATATTTCCGAAAATGCAGAGGGCAAAGAATAAGAGGCCTGTCTTATTTCCAAGATTGCCGTTTACCGAATAACTTGTTACGTAAAACTTAAGGCCAGTATAAGAGCCAGATGATTTTGCAATCTGAACTTCGACAAAATATGCAATCGCAAAACAGATGATACCGAAAAGCAGGCCTGCGGCAAGTTTTATACCGCATTTGTCGGTAGAAAAACCAACTTCACCTGCCTTGTATTTATAGATGCAGGCAAAAATGATAAGGATAACAATTCCAGCAAGCTTATGAAAAAGAGCCTCTCCTATTACAGTTGAATCTGTTCTGAAAAGGAAGTATTCAATCAGGCGCAGAATAAAGCAAATTACATAAATCAACAAAACCGAAGTAAGAATATTTTTATTTTTCATAAATATTATGACACCTGTAATCAGAATATCTGTTACTCGGGAATAATTAATGTATCAGTTATTGAAACGAATAAAAAAAATACAGAGTTTAACTCACAATTGAAAAAAAAAGCCGGCATCCAAAGATACCAGCTTTAACTATATAACGAGTTAGAGTTAAATTAGAACTCGCGGATAGCGCAAACAAAATTATTGGCAGTTTTACTAGCATTTAATCTTGAAATATTTGAAGCATTAAAACTCATAGCAGGTGCATTTGTTTTACTATCATATTGTGTTGAAGTCCAATAATCTTTGCCTGTCTTTTCGAAGCGTGAGTATGAACACTTACTTGCAAGTGTTTCTATATAGTCCAGACACTGATAAATTGCGTACATTTCTGCTACAGTTGGTAAATACCAGCCGTCTTCATAATCAGTACCACTTAAAATTGTTTGTGATGAACCATAGTTTTTTGCCCAGTAAAAAGCAGGATACAGACTGGAAGTTGCAGTATCATCTGCCACTCCACCTGACTGCTGTTTTTTAAGGAAGTCAGACATCTGCTTCAGATTATCACTACCATTTCTGTCACCAGTACATGAATACTGTCCGTTACTAGATTTTGAAGAGCACTTAATTGGTTCTATAATATATTTATAACCATTTGCAGCTGAATCACACCATTTTAGTTTATTATTACTGTGAGTTAATCCAACACCAAGAGTACGTGTATCCTGACTTTGTGTATTAGCACTGTTAAGAGCTTTTCCTACAAAGAAGATAACCGCAACAGCATGATTTTGCTGTTCTTCAGTAAGTGAGATTTCAGAAGTAATAGGAGTAGCCGAGCCATCATCAAAAAGAACATCTCCAGGTGCATATGGCTTAACATACATTCCCAATTTTCCTTCTCCTGCAGCTTGGCGGGCGCTAGTTGGAATCACATCTGATTCAATTATACTTTCATCAGAACCTGATACACTGGAAGAGCTGGATGAGTTAGAGTCATCGTCCCCTCCATTATTACCACTAAACGAGCTACTCTGTCCACCAGTGCCACTACAACCTGTTAATGCCAATACGACTGATAAAAAAGCAGCCTTAACTGCAATTTTAAGAATTGTTTTCTTCATAAATCAGATCTCCTTTAGATTTATTTGTTTTCTGAGTTTATTATACGGGGGAATTTTTTAGAAAAATACAGAGTTAAACTCACAATTTTTTGAAATTTGCAGATTTTTTTTGGAATTCTATCGGCTTTTACAGATTTTTAAGTAACTACTTTTGATTTTTGGAGGCGAGAGAAAAAAAACAAATTTGTGAGTTTAACTCTCTATCTAATTCCAAATTCTTGGGGTATTATATAAAGCATGACGATTCGGAAGTATTGTTTTAGTGCAGTTTTATCAGCTTGTATTTCAACGGCATTATTTGCCCAGACAATGGAAGAAGTTCAAAACTCAATTCCCTTCTGGGATGCCAATAAGAAAGTTTTTTCTGATACGCATGTTTATCAATGTGTTGGTAATGAAGATAACTCTTTATATTTGATAAATGTAGCAGTTGATAAAGGCTGGCATAATATCATATATGCATTTGCTCAAGATGTTTATTTTTCAGATAGAAGAATATACAAGGTATGGGATCAGTCTTCTTCAGGCGGAGATGTACGAAGTCTTATATTCAGTCCTTTTTCAAAAAAATTTTATTTTACCTCTGCCTGGGATAATAAAGCTGATCTTGTTCCTAAAAGTATGGGACTTTGGAGTGCAACTCAGACTCGAAACAGCCGGGAGCCTGTTACCCTTACCCATCATGAAATGAATTCTGGCTTGGGATTTCTGCTTGTAAATAAATGTGGTGTATGGCTTTTGTATGATAAAGAACCAAACTGGAAGTTTGATAATAAATGGACAAACAGTACTTTATATCAGATAGAAGATAATCAAGGAAAATTTATTTTTACGACGCCGGATTCTACCAAAAACCTCAATTTTCATTCTTACTGGACTTTCGAAAATCCGAGCAATGTAAGACTCCCTGATGGTAATATAAAACATGAATATCAGATAAATTTCAGGAACACAGATTATACTCTTATCATTCGTGACAGGGATGTAAAGTCCTGGTGGGTGTTCAACTGCATAAATGAATCAATTGAGAAATATGACAGCTATGACCTGGCTCTTGAAGAAGCAAAAAAGATTGATAAAAAGCAGGAAAACATATTGAACTTAAAAAATCAGAGAAATTCTGGTCGTATTGCTTTTGATTTCATGGCAATTGTCGGTTTTATTCTTTCAACCATGTTTATTATCACCCTGCTTCTGCATAAAAACCGCAGAATGAGAAAAACTGCCAGAACCTTAAAAGAACATAATAAGATGATTTTTGATATTCAGGAAAAAGAACGTGCAAAAATCAGCCGCGATATTCATGACTCTGTTGTTCAGGACATCCGTGTTCTTCGACTTGAAACTGAAAACCTTATTGTTGACGAAGCATCAAAGCAGAGACAGACTAAAATTGAAGATCTTGCTACAGACTGTATCGTCAAGCTTAGAAACATCTGTTATAACCTTACACCCGCAGAGCTTGCAAGCCACTCGGACGGAGATTCTTCTAAGCTTGAACTGATTTCTATCATCAACTCCCTGGTACAACAGTTCAGTTCAAGAACTCATATTCCATGCTATCTTAAAGTTGATGAAGGTTTTGAATACCCTGTTCTAGAAAAGGAAGAAACTCAGAATCTTTTCCGCGTTGTTCAGGAAAGCCTTACAAATATTGAAAAGCATTCTTATGCAACACAGGTTTCCATCTTTATAAAAAAAGACGGCAGCACCCTTTTGATTTATATAACTGATGACGGCATTGGCTGTAATCCAGATGAATTAAACCGAAGATTAAAAAGTAAAGATCACCTTGGCTTAAAATCCATGAAGGACAGAATGGATTTGATCGGCGGTTCCATTGAATTCTTTACAGCACAGAATGACGGAATGGAAATCACAATTAAACTACCATTGGAGAACGCATAATGAAAAACATTGTTTATATTGTTGATGATCATAACATGGTTAGGAACGGGCTGAAATCATGGCTCGAAACACATACAAAATGGAGAGTTCCAAAAGATTTTGCTACCTCAAAGGAATGTCTGGATTGTCTTAATTGTCTGAACAAAACCTTAAAGAATGAAGATGTATTTCCATCTATTATAATAGTAGATGTTCAGCTTATAAACGAAACTGGCTTTTCTCTTGTACAGAAAATAACAGAATTGTATCCATCCATAAAATGCGTAATGTATTCCATGTTTGATACAACCGGCTTTATTTTACAGGCAAAAGATTCTGGCGCTAAGGGCTACATTTCCAAGATTGCAAAAGAAGAAGAACTTGCACACTGTCTTGATGTTGTTCAAGACGGAGGCACCTACCTTGAGCAGTATATGATGGAAGCACAGACAAAAGTCGACTCCATTGTTTCTGTACTTTCAAAGCAGGAGCGCGTAATTTTTGAAGCCCTCTTGCAGGAAAAGACTAACAAGCAGATTTGTGATGAACTCTTTATTGCCCCACGCACGGTAGAAAACTACACAAGCAGACTTTATTCCAAGGTTGGTGTAAAGAACCGTGAGGAACTGATTCAGAAGTTCAAGTAAAAGATCCTCGGGTCAAGCCCGAGGATGACAATGTGTCATTGTAGGGCTTAATCCGACAAGCTTATTTTGGACTCTTCGACAGAGTTCTTACTGCTATGTAGTTTATAATTCACTATCTTTCCATTTTTCCATTCAAAGTCGATTGTGCAGCCACCTTTTATGGCAATGCCTTTTGCGTGACCCGACTGCCAGGCTGGCTCGGATGGAAGAGCCGGCAGAAGCTTTACTTTTACAGTACCGTCGTTTTCAAACTCGCTTTGTACTAAAAGACGGAGAATTCCGGCGAGGGCACCGAAGTTTCCGTCAATCTGGAATGGCGGATGATTATCTAAAAGATTCGGCAGCGTTGAGTGCTGGAAGAGCTTTATTATAGAAGAAAGTGCTTCATCTCCCATGCCAAGCTGGGCATAAAAGTTTATAATCCAGGCCTGACTCCAGCCGGTGTGGCCGCCGCCGTTGCTAAGTCGTTTGGCCAGGGTCTTTTTTGCGGCTTCGCAGAGTTCTGGTGTGCGCTCAAGAGAGATTGTGTGGCCAGGGTAAAGTCCGTAAAGGTGGCTGATATGGCGGTGACCAGGCTCAACCTCTTCTACCTCACGGTTCCACTCCATCAGGGAGCCGTCTGAATTAAGGGACGGCTTTTTAAGATGGAGCAATACATAATCAAAAGAAGCAAAATCTTCATTATTATAAGAGTGGCCTTTTTTGTCCTTACAATTGCAATCCCCGAGAGCCTCGCGGGCTTTTTTACAGTCCTTAAAAAAATGCTCAAGTATCATATTGTCCATCTCGCAGCCTGGAGTAAAGGCTCCTACCTCACCGGTCTTTGTAACGTAAGAGTTTTCCGGTGAAAGACTTGGATTTATAATCAGATAATCTCCATCTTCTACCAGATAGTCTACAAAGAAAAGAGCTGCTTCGTGCATCAGATAGTAATAGCGCTCAAGGAAGTTTTTATCCATTGTGTATTCATAATGTTCTATTATATGAGTTGCCATCCAGGCAGCGCCCAGCACCCAGTAAGTAGCAGGAATCCAGGCATCCTGAGGTGCTGCATCTCCCCAGAGGTCTGTATTGTGATGAAGGACATAGCCCCGGCAGCCGTACATCTGGCGGGCAGCCCGGCGGCCAGGTTCGTAACAGCGTTCGAGCAGGTCGAAGAAAGGAAGTTCGCATTCGCTGAGGGATGTCATATTGACTGGCCAATAGTTCATCTGCGCATTTATATTGATTGTATACTTACTGCCCCAGGGCGGATCCATATAGCAGTTCCAGAGGCCCTGAAGTGTTAGCGGCAGGTGACCCGGAACACGGCTACCTGAAATCATAAGGTAGCGGGAGAAGTTCAGGTATTGATTTACGAGGGCGGTGTTGGATGGATTAGCGGCCTTAAGTAAATCAGGAGTAGTAAATCCTAAAAAACTGCTCCAAGTTTTCGCAGTTTTTTTTAACGGATTTTCTATCGTATTAGGTTTCGATACGCCCTCTGGGCTACTCAACCACCGGAAAGCATCCCCACCGATTTCTACTTCGCAGCGGTCCCAGTAATTTTTCCATTCTACAAGATGCCAGGCAAAGAAGTCTTCGGCAGCGGCTGAGAGGCCTACTCTGGCAATCTGATTTTTAATTTTATTTAGATTTGCCTTGCAAAGAGGAGTCCACTTATTTTTCTTAATCAGCTTGTCATACTGCTTTTTAGTAAGAGGTTTATCATTCCACTTTTTATTCCATTTGAGACTCTGGATATCTATAAAGAATAAAACCTCATCGCAGGCCTGTCCGTAAAGACAGGTTCCCCGAGTTCCCACTTCTCCACCGCGGGCCATCGCCCCTGCCCCTGCGCAGAAAGGAATGCCGTGAGAATCTTCCAGGAAGATACAGCCGTCCTCAGCGAAAATATTATCACTCCAGATACCTCGGTCCAGATAGCCTGAATAATTAATTTTTCCAGGAGCGCTTGCTGTAACGTGCATAAAAAGAATATCGTCAACAGCGCTGATCCAGGTGCGGCGGGTGAAGATTGTTTCTTCGTCGTCTGTGTAAGTTACCAGGGCACAGGCCATATCTAAAAAGAGTTCTGCCTTGTAATTTTCCAGGGCATTCTCGTCTGCCTTGTGCTGAAGGGGCCAGCCGCAGGCAAGTCCTGAATTTTTGGGTGAAAAGAAATCAATATGAAAATCGCCTGCTGTCTGATAAGCCCGTTGGTTAAAGCCTCTGCCGCTCATTGCTTCAAAGCCGAGAGACTGGGCTTCGAGAACACGACCTTCGTTTACTAACTGGCGGATTTTTTCCAGGTTCTTTTTTGCATCCGGATTAAGGCGGTTCTGAGGGCCGCCAGACCAGATTCCTTCTTCGTTGAGTTGAAGTATTTCATTAGAGGGATGAGCTTTTACCATACAGCCAAGGCGGCCGTTTCCAAGGGGAAGATAGTTCTCCCATTTTTCTGCGGGTTTATCAAAAAGCATTTTGTAATTCATGCTTTTGATTATAACATGATTTGCAGAAAATCAAAATGAATGAAAATCCTCAAAAATAGTTAAAAATCTAATATAACGAGGCCGCGGCCGTGAAGTTTCTTAAGCTGCTTGATAAGCTGGGGACTTTTTGAAAGCTCTGAAAGGGCTGTACTGCGGTCGGCTTCCGGAGCCTCCGGGCGGAGAAACTTTAACAGCGGAATGAGAGACTCGAGATTTGCGACCGGGGCTGTCTGTTCTTCCATAAGATAGAGCCAGCGGTATTCTTTTTGATTTCCATTGGAATTGCCGCTAAGAGCGCAAAGTACAGGGGTGCCGCCTAGCCACCAGATATTAGTCACAGATTTTTCGTTCAGAGTGGCTGCCCGCTGACGGTTTTTCTGCTCATATTCTTCTATTAAATTATTGATAAAAGTGCGGTTTACTGTTGGTTTTGGCACCTGAAAGTCAAACCACTTTTGCACATGCTGATCGAGTCTGTCGCCATGCATCCAGCAATTAAGGGCTCTTTCCAGAGGGGGACCGAATTTGTTGAATTTTTCCTCACCCTTAAAATGCAGATTATTGCGTGCAAAGGCAGAACTTGCTTCTTCACTGGAAACTAAATCGAGGGTGCCGGTCTTCTGCCATTGATTGTAAACGGTGGAATTTCTTGTGAGTACGAACTTATGCCAGAAGGCGCTGTCCAGAAGGCCGGCTTCGAAAAACTGGCGCAGCGTTTCCATTGAGTCGATTATTGTCTGAGGAGAGTCGTTCCAGAAGCCGTAGATCATATAGGCGTGGACGAGAATGCCCGCCTCTTTGAAGGCGCAGCAGGCGCGGGTAATTGAAGCGATGTCTGTTCCCTTGTTGATAGACTCGAGACCGGTTCCAGTGGCAGATTCAATACCGGCTGATACGCCGCCAAGGCCGCAGTAGCTTAAAAAAGCCGCAAGGTCTTTAGTAAAGGTCTTTTCAAAGCGGACATTGCCCCAAAAGTAAAGGGGATTTCCGGCACGGGCATTAAGCAGGGCAAACTTTTTAAGGGCGACTGGTGGCAGGGCTTCGTCTACAAAGTGTATGCCGTATACTCCTTTTTCTCGGGCAGTTTTGAGAAGTCCTTTATAGAGAGGTTCTATATCTGTTGGCTTGTAGCCGCAGACATAATCCAGGCTTGTGTCGCAGAAGGCGCAGCGGTGCCAGTAGCAGCCATGGGCAAGATATGCTTTTATCCAGGCGCCGTCTGTCCAGATTCGGTGCATGGCATTTGCATCGTCGCACATGCGGGGATAAATAGAAAAATCTATATCTGAATAATCCGGAATTATTTTTGCGGTGATTTCGTTTTCAAATTTTTCGAAGTCTGGAGACTGCCAGAGAGGCTCGGTGACTTTTACTGAGCCGTCGGCTTGTGGGGTGAAAAGGCGGAGTTTGTATAAACCTTCGACTCCGCTCAGGGACCGCTTAAGGACCTCTGAATTCAGCAGGGCGTGGTAAGAGCCGTATCCGCGGTCGTAGGAAATGGCGTCTATGTATTTTGCTAAGGCCGGGTCGCTTGCCTCACGAAGCTCGGTATTTACAAAGCCGCCGCCTATGCAGATAAAGGCTGAACTGCCAAGTTCTTCTTTCAGGCAGCGGGCTGTGTAGAGGGCCGGTAGAAAGGTTCCTGCGAATGGGATTGAGATGCATATGAGAAGACTGTCCGGCTTAGGGATTGGAGCTGCGCCGCAGGCGGCCACTGGACTGAGCGAACTAACGTTAGTTAGTGGAGCGAGGGAAGAGGCTGGAGCGTCAGCGGAACAGCGGAAAGCCCGACCGCCGCTTGCGGCGGGAAGCTCCGTAAGAAGACTCTCCAGAACCGGCTTATAAAAATGCTCCATTATTGGCGAATTTATCTGGGCTTCGAAATCGGAAAAAGTACGGGTGTCCACGGCAAGGGACTCGGCATAGCGGACCAGGGAAAACTGAGGATCGAAGGCCACGGTGATGTAGTCGGAAAGGTCGGCCAGGGCAAAGGAGCACAAAAAGCGCATGTCGTCTACTGTAGGGTCGCGGCCATTTTCTGCAAGCTGGGCCAAATAATTTTCCATGCGGCTGCCACGCGGCGCAAAAGGCGAATACAAAAACTGATGCTCTTTTTCGCGCGACCCACCCCCACACAAAACGGCTGTTATAAAATCTATCCACTCAATCCAGTTTTCTTTCTGACTGATGTAACGGCGGAGGTTGAAAGCAGTGTTATCATCCCCCTTGCGCTCGGCTTGGTCGGCAAGCTGCAATGCGTGGGATTCTGAAAGTTCAAAAAGTCTGCGAAGTCCGGCTGCTGAAAAAATCTCGTAAAAAAGGCGGATATTGAGGTCGCACCAGGATGCCTCGCAATTTTCTGTCTTAAAAAAAGATGTCAGATAAGCTCCCGAAGGATAGGCTGTATTGAGCTGCATTATTGGCGGGATTATTGTCAGAACTTTCATATTTTTATTATATCATAAAATCAAAGCTGTGTTATAATATAATTATGATTGAGCTTGAAACACGCGTGAAAATTCCTTTTCTCTGGGGTAAGACTGTTTTTAAGAAATCTAACTGGTCGCAGATAAATCTGATAGTGGGACCTAACGGAAGCGGGAAAACCCTTCTGGCTGAGAAGATTTCACAGCAGTTTGAAGCTGCCGGTTATTCGGTAAAGTTTCTGCGTGCCGACCGCAATTACAGCGACCAGATTTCTATTCTCAAGGACAACGAAAAAATCCGCCTGAAGATTGAAAAGGTGCTTTCGAGCATGTTTGGAAAATCGATTACTTTTATAGAAGATATTGATGGAACTTTGATTCCGATTGTAGAGAACAAGGCCTGGAATGTGGAATATATGCTGGAAGAGGCTGAATGTCACGGACTTCGCGAAATCATTTCTCTGCTGGTAAATCTTTACGACACTACGGCAGACGACTGTCTTTTTATTGATGAGCCGGAGCTGCACCTGCACCCTCAGTTTCAGACTTTCTTTATGAATGAGATCCGCAAGGAAGTTTCTCACAGTCAGCGCCGCCTTTTCTTTTTGATTTCACACTCTCCTTTTTATATTGATTTACGCACTCCCGAAGAGCTGGCAGGTGTTATTGTCTGCCATATCAATAAGGCGCCTACAAGTATTGAAGAGCTTTCCGAGGAGGACGACGCTCTTTTCCGCCGCTTCCTCCCCCGCTTCAACACCTACCACAAGCAGTTCTTTTTTTCCGACAACCAGATTTTCGTAGAAGGCTATACCGACCAGCAGATGTTCACTTATCTTTTGACTTTTATCGAAGATGAGTACAGCGCTGCGGGAACGGGAATTATTGATGTTGGCGGCAAGGACGAGCTTGGTGTTTTCTGTAAAGTCTGCTCTCTGCTTGGTACTAACGGCCGCATCATCACTGACCTGGACTCTTTGTTTTCCGGCAAGCTTCGTGATGTTGCCTGCGAGGATGAGCGGGTTATTTCCTGGCTTGAAAAGCAGAAGGAAAGGCAGGAAGATTTTTACAAGACTATTTTTTCTGCAAAGGAACTGGCTCAGGAAATCACTTTTGACAAACTGATTTACAGGCTGGAACGCTACCTTATAAAAGTGTCTCAGGAACTGCATGAGTACTGCGAAAAAAATCCTGTGCCAGAAAAGCTGCAGCCGCTTATGGAAAAGCTCTGCCAGCTGAGAGAAAAGCATGAAAATGCAGAAGCGGTAGACACATATAAAACTGTAATGCTGCAAGGCGTAAACAAACTTGATGAAGAACTGTCTGTTCTGCTCTCGCCTTCAACGGCAGCCACAATTCCGGTTATAAAAAATCTGGCCGCCTTTATTTTAGCTGCCGCCGAAGCCGCCCGCATCTACATTCTGCCCCGCGGCTGCATCGAACACTACTACACCCGCACCAGCATTCAGTACATGCCTGTTTCTGCAAAGGACCGTCTCTTCCGCAGCGAACTCGAGTTCATCCAGGATGCCCACCGTAAATCCGTCCGCAAAAACTACAGCGAACTCATCGAGATCCTGGAAAAAGCAACGGGAAGAAACTGATTGCACCCCTAGAAAAACACCATATGGTTTCATATCGTGGCTGTGTAATACTTTTAGTATCTCAGAAAATTCATAACATTATCCCGTACCATATATCCAGACAAGGGGCGTGAACTTGTTTCCATCGTTACAATCAAATTCTTTCCAATCTCGTATCCATGCTCATTATACAGGTAGATTTTTTCTACAGCTTGTTTAGCATATTCAGGATCATCCATTTTTCCAAAATGTTCCCAATAATACACCTTTCTTGTCTGTACATTCAGGCAACAAAAATCAGGATGAAATGTCACTAAATCTTTTTTCATTGATTTGTTGATATTTCTGTTTATCAAAACCGGATACTCATAACGATATGGGACACCATTATGCTTGAGTGTATCAGCAATTATAACCTCTGATTTTGAGCGTACCCGTTCTCCGTTTTCGGTAAATAATGGTGGTGTTTCAGGGGGAATTACTTTATGCCTATATTGGACAGCCAGCCATTTTTCAACATACTCAGCATCTGTAAGAGTAAGAGGATCTGCTGCCTTGTAGCGGATAACGGGAAGGTCCAGGAAAGCCTTAGAAGCATTTTTTTCTTCGTAGTTTTTCAGAAAATCCTGTAAGTATGTAATTTCTTTTTGCAGCGCGAGCACGATTTTCTGATCGTAGACTTTCTGGCAAAGAGCACGGGCAAGTTTAAGCTGCGAGCGTGGAATATATTTTCCCTGCAGGTCAGTTTTGTCTTCACGCAGATAAAATTGATTTGTTCTCTTTTTCCGGCTTAAACGGACAGAACCCGGCGGAGCGTTTTCCAGAGATTCCTGTTTTGTTCTTAAGACTTTTTCAAGCCATAAGATACGTTTAGCAACAGCTTCCTTAAATTGCGGTGGCGTAAGAGTTTCAAGTTCTTTAGCCAATATTACTCCTTTTGCGGTGTATTTATAAGATAATATAAATTAGAAAAAAGGCAAATAAAAAGTGCCTACGGGCAAAAGTACATATTAACCAGCGAGTTTTTTGCTTTAAATATGTACTTTTTGCCCGCAAACACCCTTCATGCAGCCTGAAGTACATATTAACTCCACTGATTTTCCATTTAAATATGTAAAAATGCAGCTGGCATGACCTTTCAGGAGTCAATTACCGGTACTTGCACGAAAAAAGTACATATTAACCAGGAAGATTTTCGCTTTAAATATGTACTTTTGAGTTTAGAAACAATATTCCATTACCTGGCAGTTCTTAATATTTGTAGAACTGAACTCTTCATTAGTTTCTGAATTGAAATATGAGTGAATCATTCTTGCGATTCCACCATGAGTTACAAGAAGAAATGTTTTATTTTCTTTTTCACTGCGGGCTTTAAGTTCATCAAGCAGATTATAGATTCTCTGTCCCAGGCGCAACATGGACTCGCCGCCATTATAATCGCAGGCAAACTGCTTTTTTGCTTCGTGAAAAACTCCGCGGTGCTTTGCCCATTCGTGGCCTTCAAACTCGCCGAAGTTCTGCTCAATAAGACGAGGCTCGAGCGTTAATGGAAGCCCGTTTTCTTCTGCAACGATTTTTGCAGTATCGGCGGCACGACTCAAAGGAGAGTGTAAAATCTCATCAATTATAATTCCGCTTTCTTTGATTTTCCTTGCAAGCTCATGAGCCTGTTCAATACCTTTTTCGGTAAGCGGGGTATCAGTTACTCCCTGAACTTTACATTCAACATTCCACTGAGATTCGCCATGACGAGTTATATAGATTTTGCTCATAAAAAAGACTATAACGGATTTCTTTTCTATTTTAAACTTCACGCTAGTATGCTATAATTCAGCCATTAAAACGAAGGTAAAAAATGAGACTTATTTTTATACGCCACGGCGATCCTGATTATACACACGACAATCTTACAGAAAAAGGAAAACGCGAAGTTGAGCTTCTTACAAAGCGCGTCTGCTCCTGGAAAAATATCACACAGATTTATCAGTCTCCCTTAGGACGGGCAAAAGCAACTGCAGCTCCAACTTTGGAAAGACTTGGCCGCAACGCGATTACCTGTGACTGGCTTCAGGAATTCAAATATAAAACCCGCATGCCTAAGAATTATCCAAACAAAAAATGGATCGGCCAGCAGGTTATGTGCTGGGATTTACTGCCAGAGTTTTTCACTTCTGACAAAAAGTTTTTTGATAAGGATGAATGGGCTGACACCCGCTTTATGAAGCCCGGCCACATTAAAAAGCATTACCAGAAAGTTTGCGACGGCTTTGATGAAATTCTCTCTCAATACGGCTATAACAGAAATAAAAAATCTTTTTATGACGTTCAGAATCCTGTTCCAAACCACAACTGGAGCGAACCGATAGACCGCTATCATCTTAAATCTGTAAAAGATGATTATCCGGAAGAAACAACTCTTGTATTCTTCTGCCATCTTGGAGTTATGTTTACGATTATTGCGCATCTTACGGGGCTCAGCCCTATGCAGCTCTGGCAGGGCTTTTATGTTGCGCCGACTTCCATTACAGTGCTCAACAGCGAGGAGCGGCTGCCCGGCCAAGCCTGGTTCCGCGTTGAACGGCTGGGTGATACAAATCATCTTACAAACGGCGGTGAACCAATCAGCTCCAGCGGATATTTTGCCAACGTGCTCTCGGAAACTTGAAAATAACAAATTTTTGATTTATAATTTTATTTGGGTGGATATTGTCAATTTTTTGGATCCCCGGGGCAAGCCCGAGGATGACACACAGTTCGACAATATCTTAGGGGAAAATAATGGCTTATGTAAAAAATCTCTTTGACCAGAATTTTATTCAGTATGCGAGTTACGTTATCCGCGACCGCGCTATTCCTGAAATTACGGACGGACTTAAACCTGTTCAAAGACGAATCATTCATACTTTAATCAAGACAGACGACGGACGCTTCACTAAGGTTGCAAACGTATGTGGTAAGGTTATGGCTTATCACCCTCACGGTGACGCTTCTATTTATACTGCTCTTGTAAACCTTGCAAACAAGGAACTCTTTATAGATAAGCAGGGAAACTTTGGTAACATGTTTACGGGCGACGGTGCATCTGCTCCCCGATACATTGAGTGCCGCCTGCGCCCTATCACAAAGGAAATTTTAAACACAAATCCGCGCATTACTCAGTATGTTGATACTTACGACAGCCGCGACGTTGAGCCGGTTGCCTTCCAGGCTAAGCTGCCTCTCGTTTTGATTCTTGGTGCCGAAGGTATTGCCGTTGGTATGAGTACAAATATTCTCAGCCACAATATTCACGAGGTTATCGAGGCAGAAAAGAAATGCCTGCGCGGCGAAAAGTTCCAGCTCTTCCCGGACTTCCCTACCGGCGGTCTTATCGACGTAAGTGACTACAACGACGGTCTTGGAAAAATCATCACCCGCGCAAAAATGGATACCAGTGATGAAAAGAAAATAGTCATCACCGAGCTGCCATACGGCTCAACAACAGAACGCCTCTGCGACTCAATCGAAAAGGCAGTAAAGAATGGCAAGATTAAAGCCACCTCAATTCAGGACTATACTTCAGATAAAGTAAATATCGAGATCCGACTCCAGCGCGGTGTTTATACCAAAGACGTTGTAGATTCACTTTACGCTTTCACAGACTGCGAGCAGACAATCTATTGTAACCTTCTGGTAATCAAAGACAACATGCCGGTGCAGATGACCTGTACTCAGGTAATCGAACATCACTCAAAGCAGCTGGTTGGAATTCTCAAGGCAGAGCTTCAGCTCGAAAAAGAAGACCTGATGGAAAAGCTGCACCTGCGCACCCTTGAGCGAATCTTTGTTGAAGAGCGCATCTATAAAAAAATCGAGCAGCAGAAAACAGAAGAAGGCGTAATCAAGGCTGTAAAGGACGGCTTTAAGCCATTCGCAAAAGAGCTGATTCGCCCGATTACAGACGAAGATGTTGATCACCTTTTGAAAATCCCAATCCGCCGTATCTCCCTTTACGATATGAGCAAGAACAAGGCCGAGGTTGAAGCAATCAATGCCCGCATAAAGGAAATCAACCGCCTGCTCAAGCACCTGGTAGACTACGCAATCAGCTGGCTGGATGGAATTGAAAAGAAGCTGTCCGTGCTTGGTGAAGATGCTTTCAAGCGCCACACACAGATTACAAATATCAACGCCGTAGATGTAAAGGCCGTAACTAAACGCGACCTTTCACTGCGCTACGACGAAAAGAACGGAAATCTTGGTACAGAAGTTTCCGGCGGCAACGAGCTCTTTAAGGTTACTCCTTACGACAAGGTTATCTATGTTCGTAAGAGCGGAATCTACTCAGTTTCTGAGTCTCCGAAAAAAATCTTCGTTGGTCCGGAAATGCGTTACTGCGGACTTGCAGACAAGGAAAGTCTTTCAAAGGTTCTCTTTACAATTATCTACCGCGACCCTGCAACTCAGTTTGTTTACGTTAAGCGCTGCAAGATTCAGGGCTACATCATGAACCGAGACTACTTCTTTGCTCCTGAGGGCTGTGAGGTTCTCCACGTCGACACCCGCAAGACCTTTACCTTCCAGCTCAATTACGTTAAGAAGGGCCGCATCAAGGTTCTTCAGGAAAAGTTCAAGGCCGATAAGTTTGAGGAGAAGTCTCTCAAGGCAAAGGGCGTTCGCGTTGTAAGCAAGGAAGTTCAGGATATAGTTGTTGAGTAAGGAGGGGGAAGTCTCCCCCACGCTCCAACCGCTGAACTGACCCCAAAAAGTTAGACACTTTTTGGAGGTTAGAAAATGGGAGTTACAATTCCTTATCCAATTGACTTGAGAGTAAAGGTTTTGGCAGAATACAAGGCAGGAGTTGTCGGTTACAAAACACTTGCAGTCAAATATGGACTGCAGCGAGATACCGTAAGGTATTGGGTTTTACAACAAAGAGCCGGCAGAGGATTGCCTGTGGAAACCAGAAACGAGATAACCATCGATGATGAACAGAAGGATATTGAATACTACAAAACAGAAGCAGAATACTGGAAAGCCTACGCAAAGAAACTTGAAGCAATAAGGTTTCCAGAAAGTAAAAAAAAACAGCAATCGAAACTATCAAAGAATTGCATAAAAAAGGATACAGAATAAGTATTCTTTGTAAGATTGCAGGCATAAGCCGGGCAACTTTTTATTATCAGAAAGATAACACAAGGAAAACAGACAAGGACCTTGAAACTCTGGAGATAATAAAAATGCTGCCAGAAAAACAATTACGCTATGCAGGAGCTAAGGTAAAAGCTCATTACCTGAATCTCTTGTTTGGCATAAAAATGAATCACAAAAGGATTTTGAGGGTATCAAATCTGTATGGGATTCATGTAGAAAACCGTGTAAGACGGTTTCCTAAGGGATATTATCAGACTTTGAAGGAGAATGAGGCCAATCTGCCTAAGAATATTCTTAACAGAGACTTTTCTGCAGATAAACCGTTGCAGAAGCTTGTGACAGATATCTCATACTTCAAAATAAAGAATGGATGGTTATTCCTTAGCGCAGTAATGGATTTATTCAACAATGAGATTCTGACATTCAGGATGTCTAATCATGCTGATACAGAACTTGCAGTTGATACAATAAACAGTCTGTGCGACAAATATAATATTTCCAATACGCTGATTCATTCGGATCAGGGAAATACTTATAAAGCGTCAGAGTACAGAAAACTGCTGGAAGAGAAAGGTTTTATCCAGAGCATGAGTCGAGTTGGTAACTGCTGGGACAATGCCTGCATGGAACACTTTTTCGGTACGCTGAAAGCAGAGTCTGGATATTACAATGTTAGTAGACATGGCCTGCTTTCATATCAAATGATGGAAGAACTGATAACAGATTTTATTCAGTTCTATAACAAGGACCGCATACAGAAAAAATTAGGCTGGAAATCACCAAAGACTTTCAGCCTAAAATGTGCGTAATAACTGTCTAAAAAAATGGGGGCAGTTCACGCCTGCGGCGTTTTCCGCTACCCCCTCTGCGGGCTCAAACGCCGCCCGCAACGCCTGCTTTTAGTACACTATGGAAATATTAAAATCCTACATCAATTACGAAGAAACCATAAAAGGCTCGCGCTTTCTCTCCGAGCTCTTTCCCTGTGACTCACAGGCTGCAGCCCGCGAACTCGTAAAATCCCAGAAAGCAAAATACACCGATGCCACTCATGTGGTACACGCCTTCGTCATCGGTCCCGGTGCCGAGGTTATGGGCATGAGCGACGACGGAGAACCTTCGGGAACTGCCGGCCGCCCTGCCCTGGACGTCCTCCGTGGCCGTGGCTGTACAAATACAGTACTCACAATCACCCGCTGGTTCGGCGGCACCTTACTGGGAACAGGCGGCCTTGTAAAGGCTTACGGCAACGGTGCCAAAGGTGTCCTTGCCGCCGCCGACGAAGCCGGACTTTTCGAAGAACTGGTTGCTAAGCGGGCCTTCACCTTCACAACAGACTACTCACTCTATAAACTCATCAAAAACAACATGGAAGCCTTCCATATCTCAAACCTGACCGAAGACTTCGGAACAGAAATCACACTCACAGGCGAAATCCACGAAAGCGAGTATCAGGCGTTTATAAGTAAACTCCTTGATATCTCGAATGGTAAGATTATTGTAAAATAATTTTACCATAAAAAACTTGATGGACTTCCGTTGCAGAACAGCACAACCTGCGGCTTGGCATAAGGGGTATCCGACTCGCTTCAGCTTCGCTTCCGCTCGCGAACGCCAAGATGCAGGTTGTACTATTCTTCCACTCGCGTCCCTCAAGTTTTTACATAATCGTTTTTTAATCTTACCATTCGAAGGAATATTTACATGAAAAAACTATTAACCTTAGCCGCCATCTCACTTGCGGCACTGGCTCTCATCTCCTGCTCTGGAAAGGCAAAATCAGCTCCAGCTCAAACTGAGCAGAATACCACCCCAAGCACGGCAGACAGAATTATGAAATCAGCAGAAAAAACTGAAACTGCTGCAAAAGCAGTTGAAGAAGACTTCCCGGAAGTTACCAGCCCGCTCTATGAACTTGCAGCAAAACATGGTTTCAAACTTGGAACAGTAATCAATCCCCAGAACCTTCAGAAAAAGGCCTATACAGATATGGTAAAGGCAGACTTCAACAGTCTCACAGCTGGCAACGAGTTCAAGGCCTACTCGCTTCTCAGCCAGACTGCCAGCCAGAAATCAGAGAACGGTATGCCGGTTATGAACTACAATCAGGCAGATGCAATTGCAAAGTTTGCCCAGGAAAACGGAATCGGAATCCGCGGTCACGTTCTTGTTTGGGATGCTTACATGCCAGTCTGGTTCTTTAAGGAAGGCTACAAAAACGACGGAGTTTTTGTTACTTCTGACGTAATGAAAAAACGCCTCCAGTATTATATAGAAGAAGTTGTTTCTCACTTTGAGACAAAATTCCCGGGCGTAGTATATTGCTGGGATGTTGTAAACGAAGCTGTTGGAGATGGAGCAAACGAATACGCTTCAGGAGATGCCCGCCATGTGCGTACAAGCCGTGGCGGTACTCCAAACTATTTCTACGATGTTATCGGCCCGGATTATGTAGAACTTTCTTTCAAGTATGCCCGTCAGGCCGCAAAAAAGGCAAACGCAGATATCAAGCTTTTCTACAACGACTACAACACTTTCCTTTCACCAAAGCGCGAGGCAATCGGTAAACTTGTTGAAAGTATCAATAAAAATGAAAAGCTTTGCGATGGCGTTGGAATGCAGGGCTATGTAGGCGGTTATGGTCAGCAGGCTGGCTGCATGAATCCAAATGACATCAATAAATTCAAGAACGCAATTGTTTTCTATACCAATATGGGCCTCGAAGTTCAGGTAACAGAGCTTGCCCTCCGCAATTACGAAAAAGGAAAGGCAGAACAGCACGCTGCCTTCTACGAAAGCTTCTTTAAAATGTTAGTAGACATTGCCGACGAAAGAGGCAGCCTTACCTGTGTTGCAATCTGGGGAATCTGCGACAATCCTGCCCTTCCAAAAAATGATTACAGTTACAAGATGAACGGCCCATACTGCGGAATGTATAATTACAACTGCACACGAAAAGCGGAATACTTTAAGGTTGCAGGTGTTCTTGAATAACATGGATTGTCACGTCGCGGGTTGTCAAGAATTGTCAACCCGCAATCCACTACAAAACTGACTTCAGTCCATCCAATGATTCAAAAATACATTCACACATATTTCGAATCTCTTCGGTGGGCTGAACCTTATCAATCACCATAATCGGATGCAGGCCTGCTGCATGGGCACTGCGGATTCCGTTGAGGCTGTCTTCAATTGCAGCACACTCTTCCGGTTCCATTCCTATAGATTTACAAGCCATTAAATAGATTTCCGGATTGGGTTTACTGTGTTCTACCATTTCACCTGTAGTCCGGGTTTCAAAAAAATCAATTACACCGGCTGCACGAAGCTGGCGTTCTACAGTAGGGCCTCTAGTAGAAGATGCCAGAGCTAAACGGTAACGAGGCTTAAGATATTCAAGAATTTCTTTTGCGTAAGGAAGCAAGGGAATGCCCTCTTTTTCTTCAATTTCATGAAAGAGTTCTGAAGTACGTTCGAGAAAAGCTTCGCTGTCAAAATCTGTACCGTAATATTTTTTCAAAGTCACAATTGTGTCATTCTTATTTGAACCACGGCAGGCATTTAAAATTTCATCATTTACAGAAAGTCCTCTTTCTTCAGCCGCCTTTCTCCAGGTTATATCTGAAATTGATTCTGAATCGAGGATTACCCCATCCATATCAAAAATAATTGCTTTAATTCTGCTCATAATGAAATGAGTGTAACATAATAGAAAAAAGCACTCAATAATGATAAGATATCAATATGAAAAAGATTATTAGTTTATTAGCACTCACAATTATTTTTACTGCAGCACTTGCAGCACAAGACGCAACAATTTATCTATGGCGCAATATAAAAGGAATGGAAAAACAGCCTTCTGTAATGTTTATGCATAAACCTGTAGAAGGCAGCCCAAATACACGTACCGCCGTTATTGTATGCCCGGGTGGAAGTTATCATCACCTTGGACTTAAAAGCGAAGGTAATTCTACAGCTACCTGGTTTTCACAGAATGGAGTTACTGCTTTCGTTTTAAAATACAGAAGCGCAGAAAGCCTTTATCACCACCCTGCCATGCTGCAGGATATTCAGCGCGCAATCCAGCTTGTTCGCGAAAACGCAGAAGAATGGAATATAGATCCAAATAAAGTTGGAGTAATCGGATTTTCTGCAGGCGGACATCTTGTAACAATGGCTGGCGAATTCTGGCAGACCCACGATGAGATTGCAAAGCTTGGCATTCCATGCAGTGTCTCTCTGCGTCCGGATTTTACAGTACCAGTTTATCCTGTTGTTACAATGCAGGATGATATTGCTCACCGCTGGAGCCGCAACAGCCTTTTGGGTAAAGGCAAAAAAAATCAGACTCAGGAAAGAAAAGATGAGTTTTCAATGGAACTCAATGTACCTGCTGATATGCCACCAACTTTTGTTGTTGTATGCGATGATGATCCTGTTGTAATACCAGAAAATTCCCTCCGCCTTTATGCAGCCCTTCAGGAAAAGAATATTACCTGCCATCTGGCCCATTATGAATGGGGCGGACATGGTTTTGGTATGAAAGACTGTCCTTTTATGGATGAATTCCACTGGAACGAAGAACTCCATGTATGGCTTAAAGACCTTGGATTTATGGAATAGGATATTTTTGCAATGAGCACATTTGAAATCAAAGATACATTTTTGCTGGATGGAGAACCTTTTCAGATTATTTCCGGAGCAATTCATTACTTCCGTGTAGTACCAGAATACTGGCAGGACCGTCTCGAAAAACTTAAGAACATGGGCTGTAACACAGTTGAAACCTATATCCCATGGAACATCACAGAACCAAACAAGGGAGAATTCTCTTTTGACGGTCTTTGTGATTTTGAAAAATTTCTTGATACAGCACAGAAACTCGGACTTTACGCAATTGTCCGCCCTTCCCCATATATCTGTGCAGAATGGGAACTTGGCGGTCTTCCTTCCTGGCTGCTTGCAATTCCGGGCCTTGAAGTTCGCTGTAAAAACGAACTTTACTATCAGAATATCCGCGACTATTATAAAGTACTTCTTCCCCGCCTTGTAAATCATCAGATTGATAAGGGCGGAAACATTATCCTCATGCAGATTGAAAATGAATACGGCTATTATGGCAAAGACATGAGCTATCTTCAGTTTCTTGCAGACCTGATGCGCCAAGGCGGAATTACTGTTCCTTTTGTTACCAGCGACGGTCCATGGGGAAAGATGTTTATAAACGGACAGCTTACAGGAGCCCTTCCAACAGGAAACTTCGGTTCACACGCCCGCCCTCTTTTTTCAAACATGAAGCGCATGATGAAAAAGACCGGAAACACAGGTCCTCTTATGTGCATGGAATTCTGGATCGGCTGGTTTGATGCCTGGGGAAACACAGAGCACAAAACTTCAAAACTCAAGCGCAATATAAAAGACCTCAATTACATCCTCAAAAAAGGAAATGTAAACTTTTACATGTTCCATGGCGGTACAAACTTCGGCTTTATGAATGGTTCCAACTATTACACAAAGCTCACTCCAGATGTAACTTCTTATGATTATAATGCGCCACTTTCTGAAGACGGAAAGATTACAGAAAAATATCTTACCTTCCAGAAGATCATAAAAAAATTTCGGGACTTCGAAGAGACTCCATTAACAACAAACATTAAGCAGAAGGCTTACGGAAAAGTTCAGGCAGAAGAAAGAGTCGCACTTTTCGACATTCTTCCAGACCTTGCAGAAGAAAAATCAATTGAAGGCGAAAAGCTTTTGAGTATGGAAGAATCTGGTCAGGATTACGGATATATTTTGTATAAGACAAATATGCCGTCTGCCGCAAGCTCTCTCAAAATTGAAGATGCAAACGACAGAATCAATGGCTTTGTAAATCAGAAACCTGCCTTTACTGCCTTTGACAAAGAAATCAATTCCGCGCAGAAAATCTCTGCCGCTGCCGACGACGAGCTTTCACTTCTTGTAGAAAACCTTGGCCGCGTAAACTTTGCAGGAAAAATTCCTTTCCAGCGCAAGGGTATTTTCGGTAAGGTAACTGCCGATGGTACAGCTCTTGAAAACTGGAAATATTATAATTTGAATCTGAATGCAAAACAGCTTTCTAAAATCGACTGGTCTAAGGCAAGCCCAGCCCGCGACACAGCAGCAACCAGCGCAACAGCCTCTACCCCAACTTTCACCCGCTTCCACTTTGAAGTTGATGAAGCCTGCGATACATATCTTGATTTTGCAGGCTGGGGAAAAGGCTGTATTTTCTTAAACGGATTTAACCTTGGCCGCTTCTGGGAAATCGGGCCTCAGAAAAGACTTTATGTACCAGCCCCACTTTTGAGAACTGGTACAAACGAAGTCATTATTTTCGAGACAGAAGGCAAAACAAACTCAAGCATTGAGTTCTTTGCAGAACACCAGCTTTTTTAGTTTTAGTCCTGCTTAATTCCAAGGGCAATCTCAAGCACCTGGCGAACATCTGAAACAGGGATAAACTTGATTCCCTGTTTTACGTGCTCGGGAATATCTTCCAGATCGCGCTCATTTGCTTTTGGAATAATTATTGTCTTAATCTTATTACGCTTTGCTGCAACAGTCTTTTCTCTCAATCCACCGATTGGCAGAACCTGTCCAGTCAAAGAAAGCTCACCTGTCATTGCGAGATTAGGCTTAATCTTTTTACCAAGGAAAAGTGAAACAAAAGTTGTTGCCATTGTGATTCCGGCACTTGGACCATCCTTTGGAGTTGCTCCTTCCGGAATATGCAGGTGAACGATATTTTCTTCGAACCACTTTGCGTCTTTTGTTCCACGCTCGAGCACAAACTTTCTTGCCCAGTTAAAGGCAATCTGGCTGGACTCCTTCATTACGTCGCCCATCTGACCGGTAAGTACAAGACCTGATTTTCCGGCAAAAGAAGTTGCTTCAATCAGGAGTGTATCTCCACCCATGCTTGTCCAGGCAAGACCGATTGCAGTACCAGGAACTGCTGCAACCTTAATCTGACTTTCATCAAATACAGGTTTACCAAGATACTTAAAGAGGTCTGGAGCATCAATAGACAACTGCTTTTTCATGTCAGTTTTCGAATCTTTTTCCAGATCCGTAATCATCTCGGTAACAATCTTTCTGTGAATCTTGTCCAGGCACTTTTCATAGTTGCGCACACCAGACTCACGGGCATACTCTTCTGCAATTTCAAGAAGAGCTGCCTTTGTATATTTTACCTGATTTTTTGCAAGGCCGTTTTTCTCAAGATTTTTCGGAATAAGATATTTCTTTGCAATCTCAAGTTTTTCCTGGTCGATATAGCCGCTCAGGTGAATAATCTCTGCACGGTCAAGCAAAGGCTCAGGAACAGTATCCAGAGTATTGGCAGTCAGAATAAAGAAGACGTTAGAAATATCAAATGGCAGATCAAGATAAGTATCGCGGAAGCTTACATTCTGCTCAGGGTCAAGAACTTCAAGCAAAGCAGATGCCGGGTCGCCGTTATGGCTTGAGCCCATCTTATCAACTTCATCAATCAAAAAGACTGGAGTTGAACTCTTTGTAATTTTGAGTCCCTGAATGATTTTTCCAGGCATAGCACCAATGTAAGTGCGGCGGTGACCTTTGATTTCTGCCTCATCTCTCATGCCGCCAACAGAAAAGCGGTAGAAAGGCTTGTTCATAGCCTTTGCAATAGATTTACCAACAGAAGTCTTACCGACTCCCGGAGGTCCAACCAGAAGCAGAATAGATCCCTTAGCATCCTTCTTCATTTTGCGGACAGCAAGGTATTCCACGATTCTTTTCTTTACATCATCAAGACCAAAATGGTCTTCTTCAAGAATCTTCTTTGCACGGGTCAAATCATAATCATCAACTGCGGGAACTTTCCATGGCAGCTGAGTTACAAGCTCAAGATAGTTGCGGGTAACAACCCATTCAGAAGAGTTAGGTTCCATCATAGAAAGTTTTGAAAGCTCGCTTTCAACAGTCTCTTTGATTTCACCTTCAAAAGCCAGTTCTTCAATCTTCTTTTTGAACTTCTGATAGTCAGTTTCGTTACCGTCAGCAGTTTCGCCTAGTTCTTCCTGAATAGACTTCATCTCTTCGCGAAGGAAATATTCACGCTGATTTTTTTCTATGCGGTCATTAAGCTCGCTCTGGATTTTTTTCTGAACGCGAAGCAGCTCCTGTTCCTTTTTAATGAAAACAAGAACCTGCTCCATACGCTGGCGGACATTTACAGTTTCAAGAATCTTCTGCTGCTCATCCTTATCAACATTGAGAATGGAAGCAATAAAATCTGCAATTTTTCCAGGGTTATCGATGTTTACCATATTAAGGCGCATCTCTTCGGAGAAAAGAGGATTATTCTCACTCACCTCTTTCATCTCTGAAATAAGTGCACGGGTAAGGGCCTTAACTTCAAAAGTATCGGCTTCAACATCTTCAAGATATTCTACAACAGCCGCCATAGGAGCTGCATTATGAAGCACTTTACGAATCTTAAAACGCTTTATAGTAGAAATAAAAATATTGATTCCGCCGTCCGGCAGGTTTACCTTCTTAATGATTCTGGCAGCAGTTCCTACCTTGTGCAAATCTGCAATAGTCGGAACATCAGCTTCGCCCTTAAGCATTACAATTCCTATAAAGCCTTCTTTTTCATAGGCTTCTTCAACAACCTTTACATCGTCTGTAGAAGTTATCATGAGCGGAGTAAAAATACCCGGAAAAATCGGACGACCCGCAAGAGGTATTAAAGTCAGTTTATTTGGAAGCAGCTGATCTGATGGAATTATTTCGTTTGTATTATCGTCTTTAGCCATATAATTAAATATAATGATTTTTTGAACCTATCGTCAAATAAATATTCTATTTAATTTCTTCTGCAGCTTCGGGCGTCAACTCCGAGGAAATAATCAGTTCGTCCTGATACCAGTCGATTAATAATGAGAAATCTTCTCCTTTATAGCCTTCGCATTCTGTGCGGAGCTTCCAGACGGTTCCAGACTCAAGGCTTCCTTCTTCTATTTCACTTAAAGGAATCCATTTGTTTTTATAATTGATCTTAAAAAGAACCTTTTCTGTAATATCTTCTCCAGTCACGCTGTCGCTGGCAAAGGTCTTTATAGTGAGATTTCTTTTTGTATTTTTCAAGAAGTCGCAGGCAATCAAAAGATCTTCATCGCCGGCAGAAAAACTCTTCCACCATACATAAGGTCCAACAACAACCTTTACACGGTAACTTCCCTTTTTAAGGTAGACAGGTCTCATAGAATAAGTCTTATTCTTTCCTGCAATTCTTACAACAGAAAGTTTTGTTTTGGAAGACCAGAAAGCAAGCTTTTCATACAGGGCTTTTCCCTGCTCTGTAAAGGTTCTTCTTGTTCCATTAACTTCGGGAATCTTATCTCCATCATTTTCAAAGAAGAAGGCACGAGCCGGTAAATCAAGATTTTCAGACAGGGCTCTTGGCATTTCAATTGCCACAGAAACTTCTGTATACCACTTTGAAAGGATAGTCTTATGAATAAAACCGCTGTACCATAAGCAGGCGAAAAGAGCGGCCGCCGCACAGACGCCGAGAACCACGCGTTTGATAATGCGGCGGGCCTTATCTTTAGGAGTGATTGCCTCTGTAGCAAAATTGTAAAGCTTAGTAGAAACTACAGATTTTGCCAGCTGAACGCGAAGTTCGTGGGTATCATAATGCTTAAGATATTTTTTAACCTGACGCAAAACTGCATCTATAGACTGATAGCGGGCCTTAGCCTTAGGCCTTATCATTTTATGAATAAGACTGCAGATTTCTTTTGGAACAGTCTTGTCTATTTTTCGAGGACTTATATAACGGCCCTTTTTGATTACAGCCAGAGTTTCAAGAGAAAGAGTTCCAGGATATGGTTTTGTACCGGTAACCATTTCGTAAAGCATGATTCCAAGAGCATAAATGTCTGCCCTATGGTCTACACGGGCACTGTCTTCAAACTGTTCAGGCGGCATATAGGCCGGGGTTCCAAGAGCAACTCCGGTTTGTGTACGGTCACTGCCAGCCTCATCATCTGCTGAATGATCACTTGCAATTCCAAAATCAGCAAGCTTTATTTCACCGCGTTTTGATAAAAGAATATTACCAGGCTTAATATCGCGGTGTACAATTCCTTTTGAATGAGCATATTTTAAGGCATAGCAGGCATCCTGCATAACAAGCATTGCAAGAGGACATGGAAGCGAAGTCTGTTTTTTTATAAGGGCATCCAAAGCCGTTCCATCAACAAGCTCTTCGACCATGTAACGAAAGCCGCCTTCCGTAAAATAATCAAAGAGATGAACAATATAAGGACTTTGTAAATCAAGGAGGAGCTGGGCTTCTTTTTTAAAGCGACCAGCATCCCCGGCATGTCCACGGGCAGTCATTTTTTTAATAACAACATAACGCTTAAGAGAGGGATGAATAGCCTTATAAACTACTCCCATTCCGCCTTTTGCAATAATTCCGAGAACCTTATACTTTCCTATCATAGGTGGAAAATCATCGCTCATAATTACTCCTTACCCGCAACATTTATAATATCACTTTCTAAATCTATAATTTTATCCGGCCTAACAAATACAACATTCTGTTTTCCCGGATTATGTATCTGAATATAAAAACCATCCTGCAAAGCCTTGTAAGTTCCCTGAACAGGTCTGTGCCCTCCAAGATATAGATAGCCTTTTGGAATACAGCCTTCGGAAGTTTCATAAAGATTCTGGACAGTTGTTCTTGCACTCTTTTCTTCCGCTTCTCCATTATTTGTCCAGATTAATCCCCTTACTACATCTTCGTATTTCTTTGCATTAATAAGTTCATCTTTTGTAAAAGCCCTCATAGGCTCAGCATGAGAAACGGCACAGTTTTTTCCAAAATAGAAAAGCGGGAGGCTTTTTTCTACGCAGTTCATAAGATACAGAATATCATCTCCGTAGTATTCCTGTATAAAGCAGCGGCACATTTCCCCTTCATCAACAAACTTCTTGAAAGAAAAATCTCCGCCACCGGTTTCATTCAAAATATTTTCATGATTTCCCTTCAGAATATGTACATATTTCGGGAAAGCTTTTTTCAATTCCAGAAGTGCACACAAAAGACTGAGCCCCTCCTGCATCTCTGCAGAAATTGCAGGACCTGTGTAAATCTCTTTTAAAAACTCAATATGTGCGGCAGCCCATCTTTCACGGGTTCCCCTCTCAGTGTGAAGAATATCTCCAACACTCAAGAGCCTCAGCCGGCCGGAAGCAAGAGCTTCAAAAACTGTAGCAGACCCGCCATCAGCCTTTCCATCAAATATCTGATATTTAAGAATATTTAAAAGAAAATATGGTCTTGCGTGAAAATCCGGAATAACAAGAAGAGGAAGCCCGTCCTTATGAAAATCAAGAAGAGAACCGCATTTTCCGTCCTGAGCAAGAGGTCTGTATTCAAAGCCATTTCCTCTTTCGGCTTCAAGAATCTCACTTGCCTCATTTAAAATCTCAAAAAAAGCGTCATAAGAAGGCAGACTGTTTGAAGAGAGAATACTGTTAATTTTCTCAAAGATTGAATCCACGCCGCACACCACGGAAAATTATGAAACCACCAGGTTCATATTTCCAATAGAAATCTTATCGCCGGGATTCAGTTTTACATATTTTTCGTTTGGAATACGAATACCATTTATAAAGGTTCCGTTTGTACTTCCGACATCCTTAATAAAATATGCATCCTTAATTTTCTGAATCATAGCATGATGTCGGCTGGCAAGCTTGTTGTCAACAACAACATCATTGTCTGTGTCACGGCCGATTGTGATTTTTGCAATAAGCTCAACCTTCTTGTGATTAAACATAAGATAAGAAGCTGGCTTACCTTCACCAAGAGAATCCAAATGACGTCCTACAGGACTACTGTTTACAATTGTTGTATCACTCATAGTTAAATTATAGAGCCTTACCCGTTTATTCGCAAATTATTTTTAAGCAGAACAAGCGGCTTAAAAATCGGAATATCATCTGCAATTACATTCTTAAAGAGCTTGAGTATCTTTAACATTTCCTTACGGCGGGCTTTATCAAGTTCCGCATAAGCAGCAATCATTTTTGCAGTTGATTTTACAGCCTCTTTTTCAATATCGCTGTTTGTTTTTGCCCCGGAAGCTTCAAGAATGCCGAAGAGAGTATCCACAAAATTATGTCTCTGAGAATTATCAAGCTTATCTATCCACTCATTAAAAGCCTTGTAAAAAAGCTTGCTTTCATCAGTAAAGGAAGCTTCGTTTATAAAGTCTGCTCCCATAATCTGCCAGCTCATAGCATCATGCTGCCAGAAAGCAAAGCCTTCACTTTTAACAATTTCAAAATTCTTTGGATGATGAAAAATCATACCTACAACAGAAAAGGCCGGATAGAAAGAAAAAATCTTATTTTCAACATTTTTATAGGCTTCCTGCTCAAAAAAGTCTCTGCTAAAGCCAGGACCATCAAAATTGTAAATCTCTTTTATTCTTTTCTGCAAAGTTTTGCTGCACTTAACTGCTGTATTAATAACTAGATTTCCACCCTTAGAATGACCTGTTAGAACAAAAGATCCCTTAAAGGCTGCCGCGGCCTCTTTAAAATACAGAAGTGCGTCTTTCTGAGCCGGAATCTGATCCTGCCAGGCAATATTAAAATCTTCCTTCCAGCCTGTAATTGTGTCGTCTGTTCCCCTCAAGGCAATAACAGGCTTTCCATCCACAAGGTAAGTAACAGCCGCAAACTGCTCGGTTTTCTCTTCGCTGTAAATATTTCTAAAGCCGCATAACTGAACATTTCTGTATCTTTCACATTCAGCACACTTAAACATCAGTTCTGCAGTCCGTTTATTAATCAAAAAGCCGATATTTATACGCTCTTCATAATCAGCTGTCTTTGTAAAATCCCTTGCAACCTGGGCAAATGTCTTTTTTTTCGAAAAAGACTCCGGTACAACGCCGTCAAAAATGGAATAAGTCACATGGGCCAGTAAAAGAGCATCAATTTTATTAAATGGAACCTTTTCGAAAGATAAATCGCCACGCCAGTTCAAATAATCAAAAAAATCAGCCATAAAAAAAATCTCCCGGGATAAAATTTCTTTACCACCTACTTTTAATATAATATAATAGTTTAAATTCAACAATGAAAAAGGAGTATAAAAAAATGGATTTGATTTACGGAATCAAGGACAAACCAAAGTTCGGTAAAGTAATTTTGTTTGCTTTCCAGCAGCTTCTCGCTATCATGGCAGCAACAATTGCAGTTCCAGCAATTATCGGACATGGTCTTTCTGCATCCGCAGCCCTCTTTGGTGCAGGTGTAGGTACAATCGTTTACCTTCTCTTCACAAAGAGCTCTAGCCCTGTATTCTTAGGAAGCTCATTTGCCTTCATAGGCTCAATGTTCAGTGCTTTTGCAGGTGCTGCAACCCTCGGTCTTTCTGAGCAGGCTGGTTACTGGGGACTCATAATTGGTGCCCTCATGGCAGGACTTGTTTATGTAATCATAGCAATAATAGTTAAATTCTGTGGCGTAGAATGGATTAACAAGCTTATGCCACCAGTAATTATCGGACCTACAGTAGCAATCATCGGATTAAGCCTTTCTGGAAACGCTGTCGGCGATCTTATGAAGTCAAGCGTAGAAGGCGGAAGCACATACATTGCTTTGATCTGCGGTCTTTTTACACTCGCAGTTACAATGCTTTATTCAACTTATGGTAAGAAAGTTGGTCGTCTTATTCCATTCATTCTTGGAATCCTTGGCGGCTACCTTCTTGCAACACTTTTTGCAATTATCGGTATTCTTACAGACAATTCAGCACTTATCGTAATCAACTACGGAGCAGTAAAGGCTCTCGACTTCTCTTCACTTTCAGGCTACCTTGCCCTTCCTAAGTTCACATTCCTTCTTGGAAGCAGCGCAGGCCTTAAAGCAGTTTCGGGAAAGTATCTTCTTACACTCTTTAGTGCTTACGTTCCAGTAGCCTTTGTAGTTTTCGCAGAGCACCTTGCAGACCACAAAAACCTTTCTACAATCGTAGGAACAGACCTTCTTAAAGAACCAGGTCTTACACGCACTTTGCTTGGTGATGGTGTTGGTACAATGGTAAGTACTTTCTTCGGAGGTTGTCCAAATACAACTTACGGTGAATCAATCGGTTGTGTAGCTATCACACGCAATGCCTCAACAATTTCAATCTGGGGTTGTGCATTTATCTGTATCATCTTCTCAATGATTTCTCCACTCGTAGCTCTTCTCGAAACAATTCCATCTTGTGTAATGGGTGGTGTTTGTGTAGCTCTCTACGGATTCATTGCAGTTTCAGGATTCAAGATGTTCCAGACAGTTGATCTCAACAAGAACAAAAACCTCTTCGTTGCATCGGTTATCTTCATCACTGGTGTAGGCGGAATGGTTGTAAGCTTCGGCGCTGTTGAAATCAGAACTGTAGCTTGTGCTCTTATTCTTGGTATTTTGACTAACTTGATGCTTTCCCGCGAAGATGCTTAATGCATAAAAAAAGAGGGGGAAGTCTCCCCCTCGCTCCAGCCCGCAGGCGGTCTTACGCTACCCCCTCAGCGGGCTCAAACGCCGCCCGCAACGCCCGCTACTTAAGCAGCGCCGCAATCTCCGGACGTCGCCATCTAACCGCAATAGTATAAGCAGTATCACCAGAAACATTCTTTACAGATTTATCAATTCCATAAGAAATCAAAGACTTAACCATTTCAGGAGTACAAGTCTTTGCTGCATAATGCAGGATTGTGTTTCCCTGAACATCAGTCATCTTTCCGGCATATTTTACGATGTTTGAAATCATCTTTTTGTTACCCTTGTCCAGAGCAATAGAAATTCCGTTTTTACCCTTCTTATCAATCTGCTGGAATGGATTTGCACCGTTTTCAAGGAGTACAAGTGCAGTTTTTACATCATCATTTTCAATAGCATAATTAAGGGCTGTATAACCGTCTGCATTTCTTGTATCAACCGGGTAGCCTTCTTCTATCAAAACTCTAAGAAGTTCATCAGAAGCATTTGCCTTTACAACAATGTGAATCGGAGTATTTCCGTCACTGTCTGTAATTGTGTAATTGTTTCCAAGAACCTCGCGGATTACATTAATATCTTTCTTTACAACAATTGAGAAAGGAGTATTTCCCTGCTTATCGCGAGAAAGAGGATTTCCTCCCGCATTACGGATCAGTTTAATTATTCCAACATCAGCCATATATGCTGCTTCATGATAAGCATTGCGTCCGTTTACTTCCTGAACATTTGGATTTGCACCGTACTTCAAAAGAAGCTGAACACTGTCTTTGCTGCAGCCACGAATTGCATCCATAAGAATTGTTACACCGTTTGAATCACAGCTGTTTGGATCTGCACCTGAAGCAAGAAGTTTTTTAGCAATATCATACTTTCCGGCAACTACAGCCTCTGCAAGAGGAGACTTACCGGAAGTATTCTGAGCGTTTACATTAATTCCAAGAGCAAGCAGTTTATCAATTGATTTTGGTGCATCCCAGCGAACTGCTGTATGCATAGCAGTAGATCCAAGATTATCGCGAACCTGAATATCAGCTCCGCAATCAACTACTGTCTGAATAATTTCAGGGTTATTTGTCTTTACGGCATTGAACAAAGGAGTTTCACCGTTTGCATTTTTAGCACTGATATCAGCTCCCTTCATTACAAGAGAGTTGATTGCATCCTTATACTGCCATTCTGCTGCATAGTGGAGCACAGTATTTCCAGTACCATCCTTAGATCTGATTGTTCTGGAAGTAATAAGCCAGTCCTGGATTGTTCCGCCATACTTAAGGGCCAGGCGGAGAGGAGAATTGTTATTTGTGTTTGTAGAGAAAATATCAGCGTTTTTAGCAAGCAGCAGTTCCCCTACCTTCTGTCTGTTTTTGAGGATAGCAAGGAAGAGTGCTGAGTTACCGTCTTTGTTACGTGTATTTACATCCTTCATAAGGCTGATAATATACTGAATCTTTGCAAGCGGTGCATCACAAAGCAGAGCCAGATGAAGAGGTGTGTTTCCGTTAGAATCTGTAAAGCCGGCATTACTTTCATTTACAACAGCCTCAAGCATTTCTGAACTTCCTGCAAGGGCAATAGAAAGAGGAGAATTACCGTTTGTATCCTGAGTATGAATGTCAGCTCCTGCTGCAGTAAGAAGTTTTACAGTATCAAGATCATTTTTCTGAACGGCAATTGCAAGAGGTGTTACACCTTCCTTATTGCGGGCATCAACATCAGCTCCACCGCTGATAAGTACAGAGAAAGTACCACTTCCTACATTGAGCATTGAAGCTGTGTGAAGCACTGTATCACCAAACATATCCTTTTGTGTAAGATCTGCACGGTAAGCTATAAGAAGTTTATAGAGTTCTGCTGTCTTTTCCTTTGGAAGAATCAGCATTACAGGAGTTTTTCCAAGATTATCCCGGGCATTTACATTTGCTCCTGAATTTAACAGAGCCTTTGCAATTTCTACATTTCCATAGCGAACTGCTTCATGAAGTGGTGTTGCACCAGAGCTGTCCTGCACTGTTGTATCTGCATTACTTTCAAGAAGATATTTTGCAATTGCGTTATGTCCGTAAATTGCAGCAAGATGAAGAGGAGTCTGTCCGTCATCAAAACGTGAGTTTACATTGCGGGCAAGCATAGCATCCTGGAAGTAAGAAAATTCTGTTTCTACCTCATCTGCCCCACCCATAATAAGCTCAGCAGCAATTTCTACAGAATCTTCATCATCAAGATTTTCAAAAGCAACATCAAGCGGAGTTTTTCCGTTATCATCTGTAACTGAAATTGGAATTCCTTTTACAATACATTCACGAATTCCCTTAAGATTCTTTGTGCGTACAAAATAATGAACAATAGTCTGGCCATCAATATCACGTAATTCGCCAGCCTTTGTTGTAATAAACATATCGTAATACTGGTCATCTGCCATAAGTCCGCGGTCTAAGGCTGTAAAACCTTCGCTGTCACGTGAAAAAAGTGTTGAACTTACAGCAGAAAGAGCCTTAGCTGCTTCATAGGAATTATTTTTGATTGCAACATGCAGAGGAGTATCACCTTCATTATTTTTGAGTTCTGGATCTGCTCCCTTAAAAATAAAATATGTTACCAGCTCTGAATCATCAATCTTTGCCGCTACATGAAGAACAGTATTTCCATCTTCATCTGCCGCATTGATATCTGTAGGCATTACAAATTCCTGCTTTGCCTCTGCCTTACGGTTCTGCATTATAAGCTGTTGAGGTGTCATTTTAGAAGCTGCCGGTGTAGAAGCACAACCAGCAAGTAAAAGGAGTGCGGAAAAACCTGCAGCCGCAAGTTTTTCAAAGCCTGATATTCTTTTTTCCATAGTTCCCCTCTGAATATACATATCTATTGTCTTTATCGGGGAAATATGGCTTTCAATTTACTGATTTTTTAATAATTCCAGCATTTTTCTAAAGGCGCTGTCTTCCTTATTAAGTTCACGTGAACCACGGGTAATTTTACAAAGTGACATAGAGAACTTGTTAGCAATTTCGCGCTGAGTAGTTCCGGCATCAATTTCCTTAACCAGGAGCCAGCGGTTTGCAATGTCCTTAAGCTCAGGTTTTGTAAATAAACAGTTGAAAAACTCATAGATAAATGCTTCGTCATCTGACTTTTTGATAAGATGACAGAGTTCTTTTATTGTAGAAGCGATTTCTTCTTCTGAAATGCCTTTCTTTTCTTCGTTATTATTCATAGTAACAGTATACCAAGAAAATTGAAGAATGTAAAATGAAATAGATCTCGTTAAATGAAAAAAAAGGTCTATGCGCGTAGTGAAAAATGTGCATCGACAACATCATCCCCGTTGGCGATGTGCATTTTTCACGGGAGCACATAGGCCTTTTTTTTAAGTGTACTAGTCAGCTAAAGCTTTATATTCTTCAAACTTAGCTGCAACCTCTTCGTCCTGTTTTGTGAGCAATGAAACAACAATTGTAACAATCAGACATACGATGAAGGCTGGGAGAATCTCGTATACGTCAAAGATTCCGCCGTGGAGATAGTGCCATACTACGTCTGTTACACCACCACAAATAAGACCTGCAACGGCTCCAGGTGCAGTTGTGCGCTTCCAGTAGAGGGCAAGAAGAATAAGAGGACCAAATGTTCCACCGAATCCAGACCATGCAAAAGATACAAGACCAAAGATTGAAGAGTTTGGATTAAGGGCAAGTACAAGTCCAAGAATAGCAATTACAAATACAGAAATACGGCTTACAAGGAGAACCTTCTTATCGTCTGCATCTTTTTTGATGAGTCCCTTGTAAATATCTTGTCCAATAGCAGATGAAGCAGAAAGAAGCTGTGAGTCTGCAGTAGACATAGCAGCAGCAAGAATACCACAAAGGAAGAGACCTGCAATAAAGGCAGGGAACATCTTCTGCATTGTGTGGCTGAATACTGCTTCCTGAGTTCCGGCACCGAGTACCTTAAGTCCTTCTGTTGTTACTTCAGAAGCATTTGCTCCAAGAAGAATCCCCTTGTTCAAAAGATATGCAGTTCCGAGTGTACCAATAAGAATTGCACCAATGTAAGAAATAATCATCCAGATGATTCCTACACGGCGTGCAGTTGTAATTTCTTTGTTAGAACGGCAGCCCATAAAGCGAACGATGATGTGTGGCATACCAAAGTAGCCAAGACACCATGCAAAAGCAGAAACTGCAGACATTGCACCAAAAGTTTTGTTTCCTGTGAATGCCTTGAGCATTGCAGCACCAAACTCTCCGCTTGTAGCGCGTTCCGTAAAGTTCTGAACCTGATTTACAGCATTACCAAAGCCGCCAAGGCTTACAATAATTACTACTCCAGAAATTACAAAGGCGATGAAAATCAAGCTGCCCTGAATAAAGTCTGTTGTACAAACAGCGCGGTAACCACCGAGGATTGTATAAGAAAGAATGATTACAAAACCGATTAAAAGACCTGCATTCCAGCTGAGACCGAAAACTGAGTTGAAGAGCTTAGCGCAGGCAACAAAACCTGATGCTGTATAAATAGTAAAGAAAACAACAATAAAGAATACAGATACAATAGAAAGAACGTGTGATTTATCGTTGAAACGGTTAGAAAGGAATTCAGGAATTGTGATTGAATCTTTATAAGTAATTGAACATTTGCGCAGAGGCTTAGCAATAAAAAGCCATGCAAGATAAGTTCCTGCAATAAGTCCAATGGCTGTCCAGAAGGTTTCTTTAAAACCACCAAGATAACAGAGTCCTGGAAGCCCCATCAAAAGCCATGCAGAAGAGTCAGATGCCTCTGCAGAAAGGGCAGTTACCCAAGGACCAACTTTTCTTCCACCAAGAAAGAAGTCAGATGCCGAATTATTGTTTTTTGCGCTGCGAATACCTACAAAAACCATAAGGCCAAGGTAAAGCACAAAAGCAATAATCATCGCAATTGTCTGTGAAGTCATTTTTATACCTCATTTAATAATAATTAATTTCTTTATTATAACTATAATTTTTGTTCTTCTCAATAGTAATATCCGTACAAGATCACCGCATTATAAAACTAATTCACGAAACACTGGCTCCCGGTCACGGCTGCGTGATTCAAAACCGCGCAATAATGCGCTACACGCTTTTTGTGGCATAGAAACTATGGGACTGCCGCTTAGCGGCACCACAAAAAGAGTGTTTTTGAATCACGCCCCGCTCCCTCCGCCAACATCCCTTAAATCTTTTATAATGCGGCAACACTGTCTTTTTATTGCCTTTTGAGAATATTATTAGTATATTTAAAAATGAGGTATAACTATGGCTGAATGTACACACAACTGCGACTCATGCGGTGAGAAATGCGAAAAAAGAGATTTTCATGTTAATTTACACAAAGACAGCAAGGTAAAGAAAGTTATTGGTATTGTTAGTGGAAAAGGCGGTGTTGGTAAATCGCTGGTAACTAGCCTACTTGCTGCAAAAGTAAATAAAGACGGATTCCGTTCCGCTATTCTGGATGCTGATATTACAGGTCCTTCTATTCCAGAAAGTTTTGGCGTTGGCGATGAGCGAGCCCAGGCTGTAGAGGGAGAAGATGCACTCACTCCTGTTGTAACAGATTCTGGCATTCAGCTTATGTCTATGAACTTTTTGCTTCAGAACGAAAATGACCCTGTAATCTGGCGTGGTCCTGTAATTGCAGGCGCTGTAAAGCAGTTCTGGACAGATGTTATATGGAAGGATGTAGATTTTATGTTCGTGGATATGCCACCGGGAACCGGCGACGTACCGCTTACAGTTTTCCAGTCACTTCCTCTGGATGGAATTATTGTTGTAAGCTCACCACAGCAGCTTGTTCGCGTTATCGTAGAAAAGGCTGTAAACATGGCTAATATGATGAACATTCCTATTCTTGGAATCGTTGAAAACATGAGCTATGTAAAGTGTCCTGACTGCGGTAAAGAAATTACTGTATTCGGTAAGAGCAATATCGACGAGATTGCAAAGACCTTTAATATCCCGGTTCTGGCACGTATTCCTATGCAGGAAGAAACTAGCCGTGCAGTTGATGCAGGGGATATTGAGAGTCTGGATATTCCGGAACTCAAAGAAGCAGCAGAGACTGTAGAGAAATTGTTGAAATAAAAAATCCAATATAAACACGAAACAATAGTGTGAGCTCAAAAAAGCCCAGTTGCTCCCGTGAAAAATACCTGCCCCAAACGGGGATGATGTTTGTGTCAGGCATTTTTCACTCCGCACCTGGGCTTTTTTTATATAACGATATCCTCTGCTTGCAGAATCTTTTATTTCACCGTATTTCTTTACACATTCAGGAGGGACTTATCCAGGCTCGCTTTATGTAAAGCGAATAACTCGTCCCATTTCAAAACTGAATAGGATGGTTTGGATTCTAAGACCTGAACCTCGTATAGTTTCTGGATGCACATGAGGGCGGCGCCTTTGGAAATGCTGTAGGAGTCTTCTTCCATGACAACCAGTTCGGAGCCACAGTATTTTACTATTGAAGAAAACTGTGGAACGCTTTCTTCTATTACCTTCAGCATAAAATCATGACGGGCTTTAGGCTGTCCATGAACAAAAATTGTTTCAGGCTCAAGAAGAGGAACCATCATTGTAAGTGTACCGAATAAATCTTTTACCCACTCTGCGTAGGAATCGTCTACACTGTCTACAGTTTTAAGAACAGCTTCCGGCAGGCCCGTCTGGCCCTTCTGATATGTTGTCCAGGAACGGGAAATATACTCCCCTACACCATAGTTTCTTCCATTTATTACACGTCCATTCATTGTAATGGAAAGACCAATACCAATTCCTTTTTCGTAGCTTTCAGGATATGAAAGCAAAGGGTTACCCGCATAGTTTCTTGCAAGCACGCATAAAAAATCTTTTTTGTCAGAAGCTTTATTTAAGGCCAGCTGAAGCCATGAACAGCAGCGGGCATCATTTTCCATAAAAAGAGGAATGCCATAACGTTTACCAAGAATTGATGCATAATCAAAATCTTTGAGTCTGAATGGAGCAGAATATTTTATTACTCCGTTATCAATATCAATAATACCAGGAAGCCCAATACTGATTGCAAGAGGTCTTACATTTCCTTCATTTACTGCAGGAAGTATTTCTTTGATTATGGAATCAACCATAAAAACAAAAAGTTCTTCAGGCTTATCTAAAAGTTTTTCATCTGCCGGAGTCGGGCCTTCTGTCTCATAAATTACGCGGCCGTCAAAGCCCACAGTACATACGTGGTAGCTGTCCAGCTGAATCTCAATTCCAATTACGCAGCCAAAATCAGGATTAACAGAAAGAAATACAGGTTTGCGGCCTCCTTTCTCCGTAGGCAGACCGCGCTCTCCCTCGCAGATCAAATCTGACTCAACCAGTGTCCCAATTATGTTAGAAACTGTAGAACGGTAAAGCTCAAGTTTTCTTGCAATATCAATTCTGCTGAAGTTTGGATTCTTCCAGACAGTTTCAAAAACTCTGGAAAGATTTGCATTACGCTGGTAGTCATTATTTACGTGCATAATACAATTTTAACCCTTAACGGCACCTGCCGCAACACCTTTTGTAATCTGCTTTCTGAAAATACCATAGAAGATGATAATCGGAATTATGCTGATCATAAGAGCTGCAAATTGCTTACCATAATCTGATGCAAGTGCGCCGGAGAATTTCTGAACACCAACCGGCAGAGACTTAATCTTTTCACTGCTGGCAAGAATGTTGATAAGCATAAACTCATTCCAAGTTCCGGTAATTGTAAGAATTGCAAGGGTGATTCCAACCGGCTTTGACATTGGGAATATGATGTCAAAGAAAATCTGAAGGTATGGAGCCCCGTCAATTCTGGCAGATTCAACAAGAGAAGTAGGAATACTGCGGATAAACTCTGTTGTAAGGTAGATTCCCATTGGCATACCTATACCGATATAACAAATCAGAACACCAAGCCTTGTATCATAAAGTCCTGTCCAGTTAGCCATAAAAAAGAGAGGAATCATAATACACTGCAGGGTAATTAAAACACCTATTACGAAAGACTTATAGAAAAAGCCTGTAGTCTTATTAGGAAGCTTTGCAAAAGCAAAACCTGCTGCAATTGAGAAATAGAGAATTGCAATTGTTGAAACTCCGGTATAGAAAATAGAGTTCAAAAAGAGGCTTCCAAATTTACCACGGATCCAGGCATCAATATAATTACGCCACCACCATACCTTAGGCAGTGCCAGCTTACTTGTCATCTGATATTCCTGGGTAGTCTTAAAAGATGAGAACAAAAGCCAGAAAAGCGGATATAAGGCCATGAAGGTGAAAAATATCAAAACAATATAAATTACAACCTGGGAAATAATATGTTTAGGTCCTTTTTTTTCAAATACGTTCATATGCAATACCTCCCTATTCTTCCTTTGCGCCAAATTTCTTTTCAAGAGTTTTTACAATTCCAATAAGCACAAGGCTGATTACAACCATAATTGTAGAAATTGTATTTGCCATAGGATAATCAGATGCACCGCGGAAGGCCTTATCAAACATATAAAGTGAAAGTACGTATGTCTGCTTTGCAGGTCCTCCACCAGTCATTACATAAATCAGATCAAAGGATTTCAGCGAACCTGAAATTGCAAGAATTGCAGAGATTACAAATACGCCCGAAAGTTCAGGGAAGATAATGTGCCAGAGAACCTGCCATTCTGTAGCGCCGTCAATTGTTGCAGCCTCCATAATCTGAGGATCAATCTTCTGCAGGTTTGCCATAAAGATAATCAGATAAGTTCCTGTATACATCCAGAGGATTACAAAGAGAACCGGAATCATCGGCTGTGAATTCATTGTCCATTCATAAGAAGGATTAATCCACTTCATAATTTCAGTCCAGGCTCCATGAGATGAAAAGAAGGTCTGGAAAAGAATACCAATTACAACTGTAGAAATAACACAAGGAAGATATATCATAGTCTGGAAAAAGTCCTTACCCTTTACAAGGCCGCGTGTCAAAACATAAGCAAGGAAGAAGCCAAGAGGAAGCTGTCCGAAAACAGACACAAGAACAATCCAGAAGTTATTTTTCAAAGAGATATAAAAATACTGGTCAGAAAAGACCTTCATATAATTTTTAAAGCCAACAAACTTTAGGGCTCCTGCTTCAAAGAGAGAACCACCCGAATAATTTGTAAGACTCAATACAACGGAGAAAATTGACGGGAAGGTCATTACTCCAAAGTAAAAGATAATTGCAGGAAGAGAAAGCATCCAGTAGGCACGCTTTTCTTCTGATTTTGTAGAAAGGTTTTCACCAAGCAGAGTTGAATAAAGGTAGACAATTATATGGGCTGCCATACCATAAACCATAAAATAAAAGCCGGCTGAAAATTCTACGTCTTCCTCTGTAAACTTTTTAACTGCAATAAAAGAAAAAAGTAACGTAAGAATTATAAGGCCCATTAAAGCCCAGTCGGCCGCTGCTGTCAGCTTAGTATGATTTTCATTTTTACCACGGATAAAGTAAAGAGAAGAAAAAAGGATTGATGCTGCCATTGCAAGAAAACAAAGAATCAATGCAATACCAATCGAAACATATAAGGCACCTTCCCCTGCTCCAAGAAAATAAATCAGAGCTGCAAAGCCGTTAGCTTCATCAAATACGGGAATACAAAAGCCCAGCATAGAAAGTAAAAGACATGCCTTACTTACAAGGATTATATTCTTTTTATTCATATTTTTTTAACCTCATAAAAAAGGCTTCCGAGGAAAGGATAGTCGGAAGCCTTTATTTTTAGTTTTAATTATTTACTTGCATCCCAGGCAGCCTGTACATCTTTACAAACCTGCTCTGGAGTAATCTTTCCAAGACCAAGAGCCTGAAGATCTGCATTGAGTACAGAAGGAACATCACCTTCAAATACGCTGTCGAATACAGGAGTTGAAATTGTCTGAGCTGTGTAGAATGCTGCTCTCTTCTGTGAGAGTGGTTCAATATTGTCATATTTGATTCCACTGTTCAAAGATGGGAATGAAGCACCTGTATCAAGTCTTCTCTGCTGTACATAAGGTCCAGAAAGCCACTTAATAAGTTCCCATGCAGCCTTTTCTTCTTTTGAACCCTTCTTAAGCTTTGAGCTCATACCGTAACCAACACCAAGTGTTGAAGAGTTTGAACCGTGAATCTTTTCACCTGGAATTGCAGGGAAGTTGATGAGTTCAATATTCTTTTTCTGGTCTGCTGGAGAAATAAGAGCCTTTCCTGTAGAAGAGTCTGTAAGGAAAGCAGCTACACGCCAGTCACCATCAATAAGATATGCACCCTTCTTTGAAGCAAACTGACCTACTACATCGCCGTAAGATGTAGCAAGAGTTTTCTGTGAAAGTACGCCGTCATCATAAAGAGTCTTAATGAACTTTACAGCATCAAGGAATGACTTGTCTGTAAACTTAGCCTTACCTGCCTTGATCTTATCTGCCCAGTCAGCACCACCGAATCGGCCTGCAACTGCAGAGAAGAGACAAGACTGCATTACCCAGTCATCCATATTAGCCATAAGAATTGTTTCATATCCCTTTGCCTTAAGAACCGGAACCTGAGCCTTAAGCTCGTCATATGTTTTTGGGATAGAAAGACCACAATCTTCCAGAACTGCCTTATTTACATAAAGCATGTGGCTTACAGTAAGACCAAAAGGAATTTCAGCAACATAACCTGAAGCCTGAGCAGCAGGATCTACACAAGCCTTGCTGTAATCATTGTAGATTCCATCTTTTTTCATAAATGGAGTAAGGTCTTTTGCAAGTTTCTTTTCATGAATTGCAGATGAACGTCCAGCCGGCCACATATAGAATACATCAGGCATTTTTCCTGAAGCTGCATAAGCGGCGGTTTTCTGATGGAAAGGCTCGTTGAACAGTACCTCTCGCTCAATCTTAATATCAGGATGAGCTGCTTCAAATGCTTCCCAAACCAGCTTGTTATCCTCAAAAGAGTTTGGAGCTGTTGCATCCTGATAATCCAGAACAGTAATAACTGTCTGTTTTGATTTTTTGTCACCCAGCGCATAAACTGAGCCAAGCACCGCTGCCGCTACCATAACGGCTGTTACCATTTTTTTCATAGGTTCCTCCATAATTTATTTGTTGTACTTTTTTTGTACACTCTATGTACTTACCTAGATAGTAAACCCGCAAATACGGAACTGTCAATCAAAATATTAGTTATTTTTAGTAAATTTCACCTATTTTTTCGATTTTTTTAGCTTTTGTTTGTTTTTTCTCTGTACTTACATCAAAACTTGATTTATAATTCGAACTATGAACACTAGAACAACAATAATTCCAAAGCCGCTTTCAATTGAAAACGGAAACAATATCATAAACTTCTCAAGCAAAAATGTTTCATTATGCTTTAATAATGAAGTCGAAAATACATTCCGTAATAAAATAAAAACTGCATTCAGTATTACAGGAACCGATATTTCAGAAAACGGCATACCTGTCTTTATAGAAATATCACAAAATGCAGACAGTTCAGATGAAAGCTATTCTCTTTCAGTTTTCAATGACGGAATCAAAATTCAGGCAAAAAATATAAAAGGTGCCTTCTATGGAGCAATCAGTGCAGGACAGCTTATTTCAGGAAATAAGAATGGTCTACCGGATCTTTCTATTAATGACAATCCAAGACACCAGTGGAGAGGATTTCTTCTGGATACCTGCAGATCCTTTTATTCAATAAACTTCATTAAAAAGATGCTGGATGCCTGTGCACTTCATAAACTCAATATTTTCCACTGGCACCTTACAGACGACCAGGGCTGGCGCTTTGAAGTACCAGGCTACTCTCGCCTTACAGAAATAGCTTCTAAAAGACAAGATCTTACAATGCCAGCTTCAGAAGAAGGCTTTTACGATGAAGGAAAAGAAATTCGAAGATGGTATACAGATGAAGAAATAAAAGAAGTAATCTCTTACGCAGATGAAAGATGCATAAAAATTATTCCGGAAGTAGAATTTCCAGGCCACTCCTCTGCCCTTCTTGCCGCATATCCGGAATATGGCTGTACAGGAGGCCCATACAAGGTAGAAAACCGCTGGGGTATTTTCCCGGATGTACTCTGTCTTGGTAACGATAAGATTTTTGAAATCTACGAAGCAGCCCTCAAAAAAATAGCCATGCTTTTCCCGGGAGAATACATTCACATTGGTGGAGACGAATGTCCTCACGAACGCTGGGATGTCTGTCCAAAATGTCAGGCTCGAATTAAAAAAGAAGGTCTTGATTCTGCAGCCCAGCTTCAGGCCTGGGGAACCACAAAAATTGCTTCAATGGTAGCCTCACTTGGGAAAATCCCGATTGGATGGGATGAAGTTCTTGATAACAATAAACATAATGCACTCCCGGATAATGTTATTGTACAGAGCTGGCGTGGAACAAAAGGCGGAATCAAAGCTGCCTCTATGAATCATAAGGTAATTATGTCTCCAAGCGACAGCTTTTATCTGAACCTGAAAAACAAAGATTCTTTTGAAGAACCAGGACGCCTTGGTGTAACAACAAGTAAAAAGACCTATACCTTCTCGCCTGCCGGTAAGGAACTAAAATTACAAAAAGAAGAACAAAAGGATCTGATTCTTGGCGGAGAATGCGCCTTCTGGTCAGAAAAGACCCCTTTCTCCCGTAATGCAGAATATCTTATTTTCCCACGTTTTTGTGCTGCCGCAGAAAGTCTTTGGCTGCCTGAAGAGAAAAAAGACTTTGAAGATTTTAAGGAAAGACTTGAGCTTCATAAAAAATTATTACATCAGCTTGATTTCCGCTTTTATGAAGGAGAACTTGAATAGGAGGACATCTATATGACAGTTTGTATTCATAACGGTATTGTTCTTACAGGTCTCACAAGCAATGAAAAGCGTTCTGCTGTTCTGGTAGAAGATTCAAAAATCAAAGACACCTTCAGTGAAGAACGTTTTGAGAAAATGAACTTTGGGCCAGAAGTACGTCTGATTGATGCAAAGGGAAATTATATTATGCCTGGATTGATTGATACTCACATCCACGGCTTTAAGGGGCATGGTACAGATAACTGTTCAACCGAAGGCATTTTACAAATGTCTAAAGATCTTGCCCAGTATGGAGTTACCGCCTTTAACCCGACTATGTATCCTTCTTCAACAGAAGAAATGAAAAATACCATTAAAGCAATTGTAGCAGCCATGGGTCACGAAGAAGGGGCTAAGATCATGGGAATTCATCTTGAAGGTCCTTTTATTTCTCCGGAAAGGCTTGGTGTACAAAGACCGGAAACGGTAAAACTTCCCGATATAAAACTTTTTGATGAACTTTGGGAAGTATCTCAAGGCCATATTGTAAATATGACAGTTGCCCCTGAACTTAAAGGAATGCGGGAACTTGCCCTGCACTGTATTGAAAAAGGAGTAATATTGCAGGCTGGTCACACAAATGCCCAGTATGAAAATATAGTGGAAGGAATACAAGTTGGCATTCTTCATTCAACACATTTCTTTAATGCCATGAGTCAGCTCCACCACAGAAACCCGGGAACAGTAGGCGCAATTCTCATACACCCGGAAATGTCCTGCGAAATTATTGCAGACGGAGTTCATGTACATCCGGATTTATTCAAGCTTCTTTCGAGAGATAAGAACAGAGCGCAGATTGTTCTGGTCACAGATGCACTCACACCGACAGAACAAAAAGGAGAACACCTTTTTGCAAACGGCGAAGAGGTTGTCTTTAAGGATGGCTGTTTCCATAGAAAAGCAGATGATGTAATTGCAGGCTCTTCCCTTACAATGAAAAAAGCAATTAAAAACATTGTTCAGTATGGCTACCCTCTTTCTGATGCCGTAAAGTTTGCCTGCGTAAATCCCGCCCGAATAATGAAATACACCCATAAGGGAATAATCGGTCCAACCTATGACAGCGACATAATTGTAATGGACAAGCTTTTCAGCATAAAGCTGGTTATGGTTGAAGGTAAAATCGTAAAAAATAAACTGGAGGAAAACAATGAGACTGATAATAAAAAATAATTACAAGGACTGTGCAAAATGGACTGCAGATTATATTGCAGGAAAAATCGCAAATGCAGCACCATCAAAAGAAAAACCTTTTGTTCTCGGACTTCCTACAGGCTCCACTCCCCTTGGTGTTTACGAGAGGCTTATTGAACTGAATCAGAAGAAGCTGATTTCCTTCGAAAATGTAATTACCTTTAACATGGATGAATACTACGGTCTGGATGAAAATAATCCCCAAAGTTATCATTATTTTATGTGGGAAAATTTCTTCAGTAAAATCGATATCAAAAAAGAAAACGTTCATATACTTGATGGAAAGGCAGCAGATCCACAAAAAGAATGCCAGCATTACGAAGAAATGATAAAGGCTTCCGGTGGTATTGATTTATTTCTTGGAGGCTGTGGTTGCGACGGGCACATCGCCTTTAATGAACCAGGTTCTTCCCTCACTTCCCGCACAAGAATGAAAACACTCACAGAAGATACCATCGCTGCTAACGCTCGTTTTTTTGATGGCGATACCACAAAGGTTCCAAAGACTGCCCTCACAGTTGGAATCGGAACCATTACAGATGCAAAAGAAGTTTTGATTATGATGACAGGCCTTTCCAAGGCAGATGCCCTGCAGCATGCTGTAGAAGAATCTGTTTCACAGATGTGGCCGGTTACAATTTTGCAGATGCACAAAAGTGCCATCCTTATTGCAGATGATGCCTGCACAGACAAGCTTCGCGTAGGCACTGTAAAATACTTCAGCGGAATTGAATCGAAAATTGAAGATTCATACGAAAGACTTTTTGCGGATAAATAAAATGGACTTTTTAGCAAGACATAATTTTTCACTTTCAGTAGCAGACCAGCTTCACACAAAAATACTTTCCGACATGGAAAGGGGGTTGACTTCTGGAGGCGCAGAAGAGGCAATGATAAAAGCCGGAAGCGCTGCTGTACGTACAATAAATACAGGAGAAAGTGCAATTGTAATAGATGCAGGCGGAACAAATTTCCGTTCATCTCTTGTTACAAAAACAGAAAGTGGAATTGAAATATCTGACTTTGAAAAAACAAAAATGCCTGCCATTGACCGCGAATTAAACAAGCACGAATTCTACAAAGCCATAGCAGACAACATTGCCCGTCTTAAAGACCGGACAGATAAAATTTCATTCTGCTTCAGTTATGCCATGGCAATAACAGAAGACGGTGACGGAAAGATTATCCGTTTTTCAAAAGAAGTTAAAGCCCCTCAGACAATAGGAACATATCTTGGAAAAGAACTTCTGACTGAACTAAAAATGCAGGGCTGGAAGAAAATCAAAAAGATTAATGTATTAAATGACACAACAGCCCTTTTGCTTTCAAGTTTTGTAGATTCATCACACACATCCTCATGGTCTTCTCAACTGGCCTTTATTCTCGGCACAGGCATGAACAGCGCTTACATTCACAATAAAAAAATAATCGTAACTGAATGCGGAATGTTTTCTAATCTGTCTCAAAGCGACTTTGATCTGGAAGTCTGCAAGAAAACAACCCTACCTCAACAGTCCATTCTGGAAAAAATGTCTTCCGGCGCCTATCTTGGAGAAATTGCTTTTGAAATGATAAAATCCGCCTGCCAGGAAAATATATTTTCTAAAGCCTGCATAGAAGAATTCTCAAAGCTTTCATTTGTTTCGACCGCCGATTTCGACCAGATTCTTCTTTCTCAGCAGCCGGTTTCTGAAAACAAAAAAATTATGCCTTCCCACCTGATGCCGGCCCTTCAAAAGGGGACTAGTGAAGATTTACAGATTCTAAAATCTTTCCTTGATTCAATTATTTCCCGCTCTGCCTTTTTAACAGCAGAAGCAATATACGCTGCCATACTTGATGCAGATAAAAACGAAAAGAATACTGAAGCACCAGTTGCTATTGTCTGCAACGGCAGCACCTTCTGGAAGACACCTCTGTTAAAAGAAAAAGTCGAAAGCAGATTAAAAGAACTGCTTTCGACTGATTTCGAAATTATTCAAATTGACGACGACATAACTAAAGGAAGTTTTGCCGCCGCTTTCATTTCATAATTATACGATTAAACGCGTTCTACAGGGAATGATTTAGCATCCTTACCCATGTAAGCTACAATTTTAGAACCGTCTTTAAGCTCGCTTACAGGAATGTATGCTGCGTCAATTCTCTTGCCGTCTACTTCGATGTATTCAATACCCTTGCTTACGTGCTGAGGGTTCTTTACTTCGATGTGGAGGTTCATCTTTCTCCAACGGCGTTCTACAGTGTAGCCGTCCCAGTCGTGCTTGATACATGGATCAATCAAAAGACCGTCATACTGTGGCTTAATACCAAGCATGTACTGAGTAATTGCATAGTAAGACCATGTACCGGCACCAGAAAGCCAAGATACACGAGTATTTCCAGGGCGTTTAGAGAATGTAGAGTAAGTTGTCTGACCAACTACATAAGGTTCGCTCTGGCGGATTTCTGCCTTGTCGTTATAAGCAGCTGGAATTGCAGCCTTGCAGTATTCATAAGCACGATCGCCGTTTCCAAGCATAGTTTCTGCAATAATACCCCAGCCCTGTGTATGGTTGAAGATACCTGCATTTTCCTTGATACCAGGAAGGAATACTACAGAAGACATGATGTCAGAACGAGTCATCTTGAATGGAGGCGCACAAAGCATAAGTCCATAAGGAGTTGCAAGTTTTTCCTTTACAGATTCCATACAGATCTTAGCCTGCTCTGCAGTTGCAGCAGAAGACATAACAGCCCAAACCTGAGTATTAAAGTAAATCTGTCCTTCTTCGATAGACTGAGTTCCGTAAACAGTTCCATCCTCGCCTACAGCCCAGATAAACCACTTACCATCCCAGCACTTCTTCTGGATATTCTTATCGAGAGTGTCGCGCTGAGAGAGAGCCCATGCAGCTTCATCTTTCTTTCCGAGTCTCTCGCTTATATCTGCATAAGTTGTAAGACCAAGGCGGAGCTGGAAGGCTACGAAGAGAGATTCTCCATGGTAACCGAGTTTAAGACAGTCGTTCCAGTCAGCCAAAAGACCACAAGGAAGTCCGTCAGCACCCATTCGCTCAAGGTTGAATTCGAGGGCACGGCGCAGATGTCCGTAAACAGTAGCTTCACCGCCATCTGCATAAGGAACTACTTTATTATAGAAATCAAAGTTTCCAGATTCTGCAACATAACAAGGAACAGCGTTGAAGAACCATTCACAGTCATCAGAACGGAACTCTTCTGGCTTTGGAGCCTTTTCATGACCAGCATTAAAGTCCTTAGAAATTACAGGAACAGCACCACCATTCTGGCACTGACCAGAAATCATACGTACAAGGCGCTCTTCTGCTTCTTCTGTAATTGCGGCAGAAACACCAAGAATATCCTGTACAGAGTCACGGTAACCAAGACCATCGCGCTCTCCATTGTAAACAAGAGAAGCAGCACGGCTCCATGCAAAAGTAATAAGACAGTTATAAAGTCCCCAAACATTTACAGTATGGTTGATATCTTCATCTGGAGTGATTGCCTTGTAAGAACCAAGCTTTGCATGCCAGTTAGCTACGAGCTTATCAAATTCTTCATCAGCACGCTTAAAGGTACCAAACTCATTTACAATCTTCTGTCCAACTGCAAGAGCATCATCAATACCAAGCATAAGCATGATTTCTTTTGTCTCGCCAGGATTCAATTCCAGGTCTCCCTGAACTGTACCACAAGAGTTATCACCAAAAGCTTCAGAGTTTGTACAAGCTCCGTCCATTACAGCTTTAGGATGCTCATAGCTTCCGTATGTACCGATAAATGCTTCGCGGCTTGTATCAAAACCAGTCATAGGAGTACCAATAAGAGCAACCCATGTACTCATATATGCACCACCAACATCATATTCCGGATGCTGGATATAAAGATTATCCTGAATAGAATAACGAAGAAGGTTATCCCCTACTTTCTGTCCCTTTACAATGAAGAGAGAATACTGAAGGTTTACCTGATCCTGTGTTGTATTCCACTGGTTTGTAAATTCACAATATGAGAATACGCGGATTTTGCGTTTTTTATCTGATGTATTTGTTACCTTAAGACGCCAGTATTCAAAGTTCTGTCCGAGAGGAACATAGTACTTTGTTTCGCTCTTAATTCCTTTATATTCTGAAGTAATGATTGTATAAGCAGTTCCGTGGCGGCATTCACTCTTGTACTGATCAAGAGGTTTTCCTACCGGCTGCCATGAAGCAGACCAGAAGTCTCCATCTTCCTGATCACGAAGGTAGAAATAACGGCCCGGCTGATCCATTGGAATTGAATTGAATCGAAGACGCATAAAACGTCCCTGAGCACCAGACTTATAAAAGCCGTATCCTCCGGCATTATTAGTAATTACAGCACCATATACTGTAGAACCAAGATAGTTACTCCAGCTAGTTGGAGTATCAGGGCGGGTAATTACATATTCCGCCTTATCATCATCAAAATAACCGTATTTCATTTTACCTTCCTTTTACGAAAACGTTTTCTTTAGCATTTCTAGTTTACCCCAGAATTTGTCAAAAGTCCATAAAGGATTTACACTATGTAAAAAAAAAAGCTGCGGCACATTTTGTACCGCAGCTTTCCTGAATTTCTTCTAAAAAACTAACCTTTTACAGAACCCATTGCAACACCTGCTACAATGTACTTAGACAGGAAGAGGTAAACTACAATAAGTGGTAAAGCAGTAAGAGTAAGTCCAAGGTATACGCTACCATATTCTGTACGGTAAATATCACCACGAAGGAGAGATACCATGATAGGCAATGTATACTTATCCTGCTTTGTAAGAAGAACGAGTGGTTTAAACAAGTCGTTCCAGCTTGTTACAAAGCTGAAGATTGCCTGTGTTGCAATAGCAGGCTTCATAATTGGAAGTACAATTACATTGAAAGTAAAGAATTCCTTAGCACCGTCAATACGTGCAGATTCTACCAGGGAAGGAGAAACTGAAGGCTTCATATACTGGCGCATAAAGAATACCAGTGATGGAGAAGCAATTGCCGGAAGAATAAGCATAAGGAAGCGGTTTGTCATGTGAATCTTATAAACCATCTGATAGAAACCAATAATTGTAATTGTTGCTGGAATCATCATGATAGCCATAATAAAACTGAAGAATGCATTCTTAAGCTTCCAGTCATACATAACAAGTGCATAAGCTGTAAGTGTTGAGAAGTACAAAGTAACTCCAGTAATACCACAAGAAACGATCAATGAGTTCAAGAAACCTTTTGCAGGGTTAAAGCTCTTTGATGTAAGAACCTTAAAGTTGTTCAAAAGATATTTTGAAGGAACGAAAGAAACCGCATGCTGCTGAATCTCGTATGTAGAACGAGTTGAGTTTACGAACATAATTACGAAAGGCATAATACTCAAAATAGAAAGTATTACACAAACAATCATAATAAGGATTTTATAAATCTGAACGTTAGATTTGCTACTCATTTTTAACTCCTTTTGCTGCAAGTTTCATAGCCTGTTTACGAGCTTTCATCTCCTGCTTCTTGAGTTTCTTTACTCTAACCTCTTCCTTGTCTCTCATTGAGAAGAAGAGAGCACCAGAACAAGCTACGATGATAAGGAACATAATCATAGAAAGTGCAGAAGCTCTGTTATACATATAGCCACCCTTGAAGGCCATAGTATAAATAAGAACGCTTGTAGTCAAAGTAGCGTTATCAGGACCAGAATCACGAACAAAGAGGTTTGGAATATCGAACATATTCAAACCACCAATAAGTGATGTTACGAGAGTGAACAAAAGAATAGTCTGGATGCTTGGAATAGTAATCTTCCAGAATACCTGCCATCCGTTTGCACCGTCGATATCAGCAGCCTCGAAAATTTCAGGGTTGATACCAAGTACACCAGAAATAATGATAATCATTGTGTATCCGTACCACATCCAGGTCTGGATAAACATTACAATCCCCTGAGCAACACCCTTCTGCTGAAGGAAGAAGTATGGCTTATCAATGATATGGAAACGTACAAGAAGATCATTTACTGGTCCCATTGGGTAACCAAAAAGAGCACCGAACAAAATAGCTACTGTTGCAGCTGTAATAATGTTAGGCATATAGAAAAGTACTTTAAATGCTCCCTCTCCAGGAACCTTAACACGACGGTTAGTGAACCATGCAGAAAGCAAAAGTGCCAGAATCATCTGTGGAATAAAGTTGCAAACCCACAATTTAATAGTATTTTTCAATGCTACATGGAAGGTTGGCAAAGTAAGAATTGTTTTATAATTGTCAAAGAAGTGTGTACCTTTTAAGAAACTCCATGAAGTCTTACCTACACCTCTTAAATCTGTAAAACCGATAATTGCAGTATATAATGTTGGATATAAACTGAAAATTAAGTACGCAAGTACAAAAGGAATGCTGAATATGTAGCCATATTTAGCATAACTGATACTTCCTTTTTTTTTCATTGTCGGACACCTCAAAAAGATTTGTTTTTTAGAAATTCAAAAAACTTTTTTATTTATTACAAATCAGGGCTGCCTTTCGACAGCCCTGAATTATTAAGCGTAATGTTTAGCTATTACTCTACACCAAGCTTATCAGCTACGTTCTGCTTGAAATCTTTGATAGCAGCGTCGCGGCTCTTCTGTCCGTTTGCATAAGCACGAACCTGTTCACGCCAGAGTGAGTTGATTGTTTCATCATACTGTGTGAGGTTCTTACCATTTGCATACTTGTTAGCTGGTACGAAGTAGTCGAACATGTTCTGTCCACCGAGGAATGGAAGTTCACCGTTAGACTTAGCCATTACAACACCAGAAGATACTGTATCCTTTGTTCCGTTTGGTCCGTTGAGTGTACCGTTAGCCCACTTGTAAAGGAGACCATCGTTAGAGTAGTCAAGTGTGATCCATTCGATGAGAGTCTTTACAGCGTTCTTCTTAGCAGCTGGCATATTCTTGTTAGCAAGTACCCATGTACCACCCCAGAAGAATCCGATAGGTGAGTTACAAACTGCCCAGTCACCATATGTACCTTCACCAACTTTTTCACCACCGCAGTTTGGAGCGAGTGTGTAGTTGATGAGCCAAGCTGGTCCGAAGTATCCGAATACAGGCTTTGCACCAGTGTCTTTCATATCAGCAAACCAAGCGTCTGTCCAGTCCTGTGTCTGATTAGACCAACCCTTGTCTGTAAGTTCCTTAGAAGCGTCGATGAATGCTTCACGTTTTGGATCGATGTAGAGTTTTCCGTCTACAATCCAACCCTTGTCTGAAGAGTTTTCATAAGCGTGCCAGATATCACCGTCACCTGAAACGATTGCACAACCTGCAGCAGCGAGTTTAGCAGCAGCAGCATTGAATTTTGTCCAGTTTCCTGAACCACCACCAATGATGTCATTGATAGCTTTTGGATCGTCAGTTCCGAATACTTTCTTAGCAATAGAACGGCGGTAGATGTAGCATCCACCAGTTGTCTGATAACCAAGAGCGTCTACCTGACCACTTGTGTTAGATCCGATATCTACTGTATAAGGAGCAATTTCTGCAGCCTTGATTGCCTTGTCGATATCGATTCCGAGATCTTTGTAAGGCATTGCATACTGCTGCATATCACCCTGTGAATATTTAAGGATGAAAGCTGCTTCAGCTGCATACATATCAGGAGCATCTGCACCACCTGCCATAAGAGCCTGGTCGAGAGCTGGCTGATAAGCACCTTCTGTTGTAGCGATGATTGTCTTGTTTACAGTGAATCCGCAGTCTGGATGATCAGCGATATACTTTTCAACCATTCCTGGAATCTCGTCAGTAAATGACCAGAGATTTACTGTTACAGGACCTTTTGCGCCACCCTTCTTTGAACAACCTGTGAACAAAGCGGCAGCTACTGTGAGAACACACAATACTGATAGGATTTTTTTCATTTTCCTTTCCTCTTGTAAAAAGTTTTTTTTATATTAGGGAAATACCCCTAACTGTTTTAATTGTAACTCATATCTATTTTTTTTGCAAAAAAAAAATACTGAATTTGTAACAAATTCACTCATATTAAACGTTTAACTTTTAAAAACTTCGTTTCGAAAACGTTTTCTTTACGAACTACAACGTTTTCTTAAAGTTAAATACAGGTTAAATCGGGCATTTTCCTAACTATAAAGCAAAATTATTTCTATATATTGTTTTATTTTTTTTTGACTTTTAATGAATCTATGCTATTATTTTCATAAGTGGAAGGAAAAATAAAATTCGGAAAGATGTTTCGTGAAAAAAAAGAATATCACGCCCGAAAAGGCAAAATTAATTTCTACCTTCCTCGTTTCAATCGTCTTCATGACAATCGTGCTTTCTCTGTCCAGCATATATACAAGCAGAATGCTGAAGGATGCTGAAAATGAATATTTTGACAGTATTCATACAACACTGGACAGCTATACCAAAATCATCAGTCTTAAATTAAATGATTATATTCACTCCCTGCAGGTTTTCTATACAGACAAGATTTTTGACAATCCTGATTCTCAAAAGATATTTCAATTTATAAATGAATATGCTTACAAAATGCCGGAAGATTTTTTTGAGTTATATTATGTTTTACCGGATGGCACAATTTATACATCTGATAATTTTCAAACAAAACTTAATCCCGAAAATCATTTAGGACTTAGAGAAGGTAATGATATTGCAGTCAGCGGACTAAGAATTCATCCCAGAACCGGCGACAAAATTTTTTCTATAGAAAAATCTATTTATAAGGATGGAAAAATAGAAGGAGCTCTTGGAGCTTCAATTTTCATAAATAAATTTGTAGAGAGTACCACCGATATAAAAGTTGGTGAAAAAGAGTCCTATATGCTGCTGGATAAAAACGGATATTTCCTTGTTCACCCTAACCCGGAGATAATCGGAAGAACTTATGAACCTGCTGACAAAAAGTATGAAAACACCTCTACACTCCAAATGGCAAAAAATCCTGCATCAACCTATATCACTCAGACAGATACAGGAGATCTAGCCTATCTTATAACAGCAAAAATTCCGGAATCAGGCTGGACTCTTTCTTTAAAGATTTCAATGAACGACATAAACGAAATCTATAAACCGGAAAAGAGAAATGAAATTGCTATTATCATTGTTTCTATCATTTTCGTTTTGTGTCTTGTTTTTGCCGAAGCAAAAATCCTGGACTTTTTCCAGAGAAAACAGCTTATTGCAACTGTCTACGACCCTCTTACAAATCTCTGGACAAGACAACGTTTTGAAACAGAAGCAAATAAGATGCTTCGCAATTCACACGCTAAATTCATGCTTATTGAAGCAGATATCCGGGGATTTAAGTTTATAAATCAGAATTATGGAGAAGAAGCAGCTGACAAACTGATTCTTAATTATTCAAAAATGCTGACAAAAACTCTTTCGAGTTTCCACGCTATAATAGGTCGTGGCTTTGCAGATCATTTTTATCTTTTTTTAAAAGTAAGCTCTGTACATAATGCTATGGCAGTTTTCAAAAAAGAAATGGAAAACTTCGCTAAAGAATCAAAAACCTACGAAATTCCTTTCTTCCCGAAATTTGGTATTTCCTTCCTTCTTCCAGATTCAGATATTACAGGTAATAAAATCCAGAGCCTTATTGGTCAGGCATCTTTTGCTAAGAGCACCATAAAAGATAACCTGCTTACCCAGTATTCAGTTTATAATTCAAAGCTTCTTGAAAAAATCAATGAAGAACGATTTATAGAAGGCCATATGCAGCAGGCTCTTGATGACAGGGAATTCTTTGTTATGTATCAACCAAAGATTTCTCTTGTTGATGATAAGATTGTTGGAGCAGAAGCTCTTGTAAGATGGAACAGTCCAAAGCTTGGTCTTATGACTCCAGATAAGTTTATTCCTCTCTTTGAGAAGAACGGCTTCATAACAAAACTTGACTATTATGTTTATGAAGAAGTATTCCGCTTTATTCAGTCAAATCTCGCAAAAGCTTTGCCGGTTGTTCCTATTTCAGTAAATATGTCCCGCAATCATAATAAGCCGGATAAGTTCATCCATGATTTTATGGAAATCTTCACTAAATACTCTATTCCGGCAAATCTTGTTCAGATTGAGATACTGGAACGCTCTGTAATGGATAACGACAATCTTCAGGATATTACAGCAAAGCTGCACAAAGAAGGTTTTACTGTTGCCATGGATGATTTTGGAAGCGGAGAATCTTCTTTGAACATGCTTACAAAGATTCCTGTAGATGTTTTGAAGTTTGACAGGGAATTCTTAAACTCTTCTACCAACGATGAAGGCCGCATAGACAAGAAGTCTGAAAAGTTTATTCAAATTCTGATTGAATTAAGCAAAAACCTGGAAAAGCAGACAGTATTTGAGGGTGTTGAAACTCAAGCTCAGAGAGACTTTCTGCGCTCAATCAATTGTGATCAGGCACAGGGCTTCTTCTACTCTAAGCCATTAAGTGAACAGGACTTCGTGCAGTTTATTAAGCTGCATTCTTAAAACTAAAGTGCAGCCAGGTGCTTATTGAGGAGTTCGGTAGCCTGCTTAGGGTTAGCTTTACCATGAGACTGCTTCATTACCTGTCCCATGAGCCAGCCGACAACATTTGTCTTTCCCCCCTTGTAGTCTTCAATAGCCTTAGGGTTAGCGGCAATTACATCCTGAACAATCTTATCGATTTCACCGGCATCGCTTACAACTTCCATGCCCTTCTCTTTGATGATAACTGAAGGCATTTTGTTTGTTGAGAGCATTTCAGCAAATACTTCCTTACCCTGCTTTGATGTGATTTTTCCATCCTCGAGGGCGTCGGCAAGCTCTGCAATATGAGCCGGTGTAAGTTCAATATCTGTAATGGCAATTTTCTTTTCGTTGAGAACTGCAAGAAGTTCTGCAAGAATAAGGTTTACTGCGCGTTTTGGATTCTTTGATTTTGTAGCAGCGTCTTCAAAGAAGAGAGCCAGGTCACGTGTAGAAGTGATTGTTTCCACATCGAAGTCTGTCATGCCGTACTGAGCCTTATAGCGCTGGCGTTTTGCTTCTGGAAGCTCGCCCACCTTTTCTTTTGCATTTGCAATAAGTTCTTCGCTTACTGTGAAAGGCTTGATATCAGGTTCAGTTGTAAAGCGGTAGTCTACGAAAGAGTTCTTTGTACGCTGAACAACAGTCTGTCCCTTTTCTTCATCCCAACCCATTGTTACCTTGAAACCAGGATTGAATTCCTGACGGTCTTCCTGGAACTCTTTAAGCTGGCGCTGAGCTTCGTATGTACAGGCCTCACGGATTGCCTTGAAAGAGTTCAGGTTTTTAATTTCTGAAATTGGTGTGTGCCAGAGTTTTCCATCTTCCCAAACGTTGAGGTTGATGTTAGCGTCGCAGCGCATGTTTCCTTCTTCCAGGTTACCGTTTGTTACTTTTACATAACGGAGGATTTCCTGAACAGTCTGCATAAAGAGAGCTGCTTCTTCAGGAGAAGTCATATCTGGTTTTGTTACAATTTCGATAAGTGGAGTTCCACAGCGATTGTAGTCGATGTATGAGTGAGCGCCCTGAAGGTGAAGAGACTTACCTACGTCTTCCTCAAGGTGAATACGTTCAACGCGGACACGGCGGTATTTTCCGTCGCCTACAATACAGTCCTGACCGATAAAGTTCTTTTCACGGCACTTTGCTCCACCAGGCTGTTCGTCTTTTGGATAAGAGCGGAATGGAAGGTCAACATATCCGTCTGTACAAAGAGGAATATCATACTGAGTAATCTGATAGCCCTTGGCAAGGTCAGGGTAAAAGTAATGCTTGCGGTCGAATTTCGTAAAACGTGCGATATTGCAGTTGAGTGCCTGACCGGCAACAGCTCCGAGTTCTACATAGCCTTTAGAAATACGAGGCATAGCACCCGGAAGTCCAAGACATACAGGACAAACACGTGTATCTGGCATTCCACCGTAGCGGTTTTCGCAGGCACAGAAGGCCTTGGTTTTAGTCAAAAGCTGAGTATGAATTTCGCAACCGATTACAATTTCCCACTTATCTATCATATTATCCTCAAATAAAAAGCAAAATAATGATTTATTATATAGAAAATAAAGAGTTAGAACAATATATTCGTGTTCTTAAAAATCTGATGGGCTCCCGCTTGCAATTGGCACAAAACTGCTCGCTCTCCCTTTTTTGTGTTGCCTGCTCCGCCCCTCAGATTTTTAAGCTCCGTTTATATCTCTAAATTTTTCCTTTTTCTTTAAGTATATTTTCTACATATTCTACCATCTCGTAAACGAGGGCGTCGCAGTGGGGCTTACGGGTGCCACCGGCTGCGGCATTGGCTTTGAGGAGGTCGGCACAGTTCAACATGTCGCTTTGGCGGCTCTGGAAGTATTTTACCAGGGCCTGAGTATCTTCTGGTGCATCAACATCAAAAAGGCCGAGAACCATAAGACCTCCGGTAATTACTCCGCAGGTAATTCCGCTTTTCATTCCGCCACCAAAGGCAGTTGCAATTTTGTAAGCGGTTTCGTCGTCCAGGTTCAGGCTCTGGGTAAAAGACATAAGTACAGACTGAGCACAGTTGTGGTGTGGTGTTTCAATTGCGCGAATTTCTTTTGCGCGGTCAAGATATTTACTCATTGCTATTCCTCCCAGCGGGTATATTTATCACACTCAAGGATTTTCTTTGCATTTGCAACGCGTTCGAGTGACGGGCTTTCAAGATCTTTGAGAACATAATCAATTCCAAGATCCTTGTACTTCATTGCACCAAGGCCGTGGTATGGAAGAATCTCTACTCTGTAAACATTGTGGAGGGTGCGGATAAAGTCACGGGTCTGTGTAAGATATTCATCATTATCTGTAATACCAGGAACAAGAACGTGGCGGATCCAGATAGGCTTATTGATTTTATCGAGATAAGCAAACATCTCGCGGATATTCTTTCCTGATTTGCCGGTAAGTTTTACATGTTCTTCTTCATTAATATGTTTGATATCCATCAGAAGAATGTCTGTTACTTCCATAAGCTTCTGGAACTTTGAAAACCAGTTCTTGTCTTCTTCTGTTGCATCTGGTGCTTCTCCATTTCTGAAAGGGGCTCCTGAGGTATCAATACAGGTATTTACACCAAGCTTCTTGAAAGCAGTAAAAAGTTCAATCAGAAAATCAATCTGGAAAAGTGGCTCTCCACCGCTGACGGTTACACCACCCTTTTTGCCCCAGTATTCCTTGCAGGACATTGCTTCTTTTACAAGCTCTTCTACTGAATAGAGCTTTCCGTCTGTCATTTTCCAGGTATCAGGATTGTGACAGTAAAGGCAGCGCAGAGGGCAGCCTGAAAAGAAAATAATAAAACGGCTTCCTGGTCCGTCCGCACAGCCGAAGCTTTCGAGCTGATGAATGTAGCCTTGCATATGAACTCCTATAAAATGTGGTTTCGATAAGATGCTTCGCATCACTCAACCACCGGTACTTATAATATACTTATTTTCGAAAAGATTTTCCACTTGAAATAAAGTCCATGTGGGCTTTATCTTTTGCGGAAAGGCGGCGCTGGCCAAGTTTGAGTTCTTCGTGGCGGCCTGTGTTCGGGCGGCTTTGAGGTAAATCCCAGACTGGCTTTTTAGGATGCCTGTCGCCTTTCTTTACATATTCGCCCCACTCTTCCGGCTCAGGCACTTCAAACTTCATATGCTCGCCTGTAAAAGGATGATCAAACTCCAGGGTACGGGCGTGGAGGCAAAGGCGGTCAAAAGGATTGGTGTGTGCCCGATGCTCTTCGTCTCCGGCAAGAGGATAGCCGTGAGCAGCCAGGTGGGCACGAATCTGATTTTTCTTTCCGGTGTCCAGTGAAAGCTCAAAAAGAATATGAGTCGGGCCCTGTAAAATCATCTTGTAGTGAGTGCGGGCTGCAACAGTTTTAAAGTCGTGTCCCTTATTATCCTTATCACCCTTTTTAGGAACAAAGCCAACGTTATGGGCATTCTGAGCAAGGGGGTCATCAATAAGGCCTGATTCTAGAAGAGACTCTGCATTACGGCTGATTTCTGCGACCGCATGATAAAGACGCTCAGTTACCATTGTGTGCCATGTATTCATGATTTTTTCCTGAGCTTGTTCTGTAAGGGCAAACATCATAACACCGCTGGTATCGCGGTCAAGACGGTGAACCACATAAGGTTTATGTTTTGAGTTAGCCTCTCCCTGTTTACGAAGCATTTCTTCGAGGACAGACTGGGCTGTTCGAACTTTACTGCCTGGATATGGAACTGAAAGAAGTCCTGTTGGTTTATTGATTACTGCAATCCACTGATCGTGATAGAGAAGTTCTATTTTTTCACGACCGTAATCTGCCTTGTGCTCTCTCTTATATTGTGTCGAAGCCTTTACCATAGTGGAGGCATTGTAGCACTTTATTGTTTTACTCGCAATGACGTTATGATTCCAGGCGCTGAAGAAACTGGCGGGTGCGGGCTTCTTTTGGAGAAGTAAAAATTTCAGCTGCAGAACCTTCTTCTACAATCAGGCCTTTATCCATAAAAATGACTTTATCTGCGGTATCGCGGGCAAAGGACATTTCGTGGGTAACAATAACCATTGTAGTTCCCTCGGAAGCCAGCTGCTTTATTACATTCAGGACTTCACCGGTAAGTTCCGGATCCAGGGCTGAAGTTGGTTCATCAAATAAAATTACTTCAGGATTTACGGCTATGGCACGGGCAATACCTACCCGTTGCTGCTGACCACCGGAAAGACTTGAAGGATAAAAATCAGCCTTATCGCGAAGTCCAACTTTTTCGAGTGCTTTAAGAGCCCGGTCTTTTGCTTCTGCTTTAGAAACCTTTCTTGCAGTCACAAGTCCTTCCATCACATTCTGCAGGGCAGTCATATTTGAAAAAAGATTATAATTCTGAAATACAAAGGCTGTTTTGCGTCGGATTTCCAGCATAGTCTTTTTTAAAACTTTTTCTAAATCAAGATGAAGCTCATCAAAATCAAGAGTGCCAGAATCTGCTTTTTCCAGAAAGTTGATACAGCGAAGCAGTGTTGTTTTACCGGCACCAGAAGGTCCGATTATTGCAGTTACACTTCCCTTTTCTACATTAAGGGAAATACCTTTTAGAACCTCAGTTTTATCAAATGACTTATGAACGTTAGTTAGTTTTAGCACGACGCACTCCTGAGAACACAACCCGTCTTTCAATCTTTCTGAAAAGCAATTCTACCGCAAGGCAGACAAATATGTAAATAACAAAAATATCGATATATGATTCTACGTAATTATAGCCGTAGGCTGCTTCAATTTTCGCAACTCCGGTAATTTCCCGGACAGTCATCATAAAGGCAAGAGAAGTATTTTTTATAAGAATAACTGTAGTAGAGCAAAGATTCGGCAGAGCGGAAACCAGAGCTTGTGGAAAGATTACACGGCGGAAGGCCTGCATTCTTGTTTCGCCGACAGAAAGAGCCGCTTCCAGCTGGCCCTTATCTACAGAAGAAATTGCAGAACGGAAAACTTCACTTAGAGTTGCAGAAGAATTAATGCCGAAAACAACAAAGGCATAAACAATCGGATTGATTTCAAAAACATTAAGCGACCAGCCGGCAGTCTTTACCAGACTGTTCAAAAGGCTTGGCATGATACTGTAGACAATCAGGATCTGAAGAACAAATGGAGTTCCGCGGATAAAAGAAACAAAAACCCGGCAAAGCTGGTCCAGCACACGAATCTTATGAATACGGGCTAGGGCAATCAAAAGAGCCGGAATTACTGCCAGCAGCAGTGAAACAATTGTAATTTCCAGAGTCACCGGAATTGCCTTTACGCAAAGCCAGAAGGTTTTTATGAGGTAAGAGAAATCAAGCTGCATCTATCTTCCTCCTGCCTTTTGAATAATGTTTTTCGAGTCTTAGGAAAACTTGTTCAATAATAATAGTAAGAGACCAGTAAATTGCGGCAAGGGCAAGATATGTCTCCAGAGAATAAGCGCCGTAGTTTCGGGAAATTATAAGATTACCCGCCCCCATCATATCAATCAGGCCGATTGTAAAAGCAAGGCTTCCTTCCTTAAAAAGAGAAATAAGAGAGTTGCCTAGATTTGGCAGGGCAACAACAAGGCCCTGGGGAAGCATAACTCGACGAACCGCCTGCCAGGGAGTAAGACCTATGGAAAGAGCAGCTTCGTACTGCTGACGGCCAAGAGCCAGATAAGCAGAGCGGATAATTTCTGCAAGGGTTGCCGAATAAAGCAGGGAAAGTGAAATAATTACATAGATGATTTTAGAAGAAAAGTTCAGGTCTAAGCCGAAAAGTCCAAGGGCAAGTTTTGGGATTCCGTAGTAAACAATAAAAAGAAGAACGATGCTGGGTGTGCAGCGGATTACGTTTATGTAGCCGTTGGCAAGAACGCGAGCCCAGCGCTTTTTGCTCTGCTTCTGGGCAAAAAGAAGAACTGCAAGTGCCATGCCAAGAATGATTGTTCCAAGCACGACACCCAGAGTAACGCCGAAGTAAGGAATGATTTTCAGAAAACTGTACCAGATCTGGACCGGTGAAAATGGTCTTGTCATTCCCTACTCCTGCATATGTGTCATATTCGGGCTTGACCCGAATATCCAGATTATCCGGTCAAGCCGGATAATGACACTAAAGTTTATTAGTCACTTACAAAGTTGAAAACATCTTCTCCGAAATACTTCTGTGACAGTGCAGATATTGTACCATTTTCTTTCAATGTTTGCACGGCCTTGTCGTAGGCAGCAGCAAGCTCTGTTTCCTTTTTGTTGAACAATGGCCAGGTTGGGATTCCCTTGTATGGCACGTAAGAAAGCTTGTCTGCAAACTGATGATATGGGCCAGTTTCTTTCAAAACATTTTTTTCGTAAGAAAGTTTGAGTACAAAGTATGCATCGTAGCGGCCTTCGAGTACCCAGAGGTAAGAATCAGCAATATCAAAAACATCTGATGGCACAAGCTTGATCTGATTTGAAGGATGCTTTTCGTTGAAGTCCTGAATTACAGAGAACTGTGCGCTCTGTGGAGAAATAGGAATAAGTTTTCCAGAAAACTTTGCAAAGCTTTCAAGGTCTTTAATCTGATTTTGATTTTCCTTACGGAAAGCAATTCCGATTACAGATGCGGCAAGTGGATTCTGAGGAATCAAAAACTTCTTTTTGCGTTCTTCTGTAATCCAGGCACCCTTTGTACCAACCTGATATTTTCCTGATTCAGTACCGATTAAAAGCTCTTCATCGCTTACGCCGTGAAACTTAAACTCATATTCCGGGAGAAGTTCATCAACGGCCTTGAGAACAGCAATTTCAAAACCGTCTGCATTTCCCTTTTCGTCAAGGAAGTCGTAAGGAACGTTTGTTACTATGAGCAACATTAATTGTGCGAACCTTTGTCTTTGATTTTTTAGATTTTGACGCAGCAAAACAAGGTGTAACAGCAAGCATCATAAGTGCTGCTGCCAATGTGATTTTTAATTCTCTTTTCATAAATGCCTCCTGAGCGAGCCCGCTGGCGTAAGCCATCAGTCCTTAATTAAGTTGGCTTAGAGTACTCTTAAAAACCTAGTAAGTCAATGGGTTATCTATACAATTATTTTATACCAGTTATAAATTTACGTTATATATAGTAAATATTCTTCGGAGAAACTCCCCAACTTCCTGTAAAGCTCTATCTTTTTTGATTTTCTATGTTATAGTTTATATGCGAAAACATTTTCCGGAGGAAATTATGAAGATTACATCTATCTCATTAAAAAAGTCTCTCTCCTTTTTATTTTCAGCTGCAATTCTGACAGGAATTTTAATCAGCTGCACCCCATCAACTGGAAATCATGGGTCAAATGTTCCTGATGTAAGTTCTGTACAAATGGCACAAAACATGGCAATAGGCTGGAACCTTGGAAACACACTGGATGCAACCCCAGACTGGACAGATAACAATGGAGTCTTTCATTCTGAATTAAAAGGGATAGAAACAGAAGAATGCTGGGGAATGCCTAAAACAACAAAAACAATGATTACTGCAATCAAAAATGCCGGCTTCAAAACTATAAGAATCCCAGTAAGCTGGCATAATCATATCACAGATACAACAAATTATACAATTGATTCTGCATGGATGGCTCGTGTAAAGGAAATTGTAGACTGGGCCTATAACAAAAATATGTATGTTATCATAAACATTCATCACGATAATCTTTCGATTTCAGATATAAATGGCCATATAGGCTTTGCACTTTCTGATAACACAGCAATCCAGACTCAATCAAAAAAATATATTGAAAAAGTCTGGACTCAGATTGCTACAACTTTTGCAAGTTATGACAATAGACTTGTTTTTGAAGTTTTGAATGAACCAAGAGATGTCGGTGGAGAATTCAAAGGTAATGAATGGTGGACAAACAATCAGGAAATGATAAATATAATTACCTCATACGAACAGGTTGGAATTAACGCAATTCGTTCCGTAGCAGGAAATGAAAACCGCTTTATTATGGTTCCAGGTTATGCAGCAAGTGGTTCAGACAGTTCTATGCTTTCACTATATACAATGCCTACAGATACAGCTACAGACAAACTTCTTCTCTCTGCACACGCCTACTCCCCGTATGCCTTTGCAATGTATGATTCAAACCAAAGTGAGGATGACACAGTTTTTGACAATACTGACAAAGCTTCTCTCGATTCAATTTTCAAATATTTAAAAGAAAACTACACAGACAAAGGAATCGGTGTTGTAATGGGAGAAGCCAGCGCAACTGACAAAAATAATCTTTCTGAAAGAATTGCCTGGGCAACCTACTATTTTACAAAGGCAAAAGAAGCAGGAATTCCGGTTGTACTTTGGGATAATATGGTGACCGAAGCAAATGAAGACAAAACTAAGATTAATATTGGCGAACGCCACGGCTACTATGACCGTAATGCAAACACCTGGTACTTCCCTACTATGATTCAGGCTATGATGAAAGCTGTTTATGGGGATAATTATACGGCACAGTAAATAAAATGGATTGCTTCGCCTTCGGCTCGCAATGACGAGACAACAAAAACGCCGCTCCGTTGACGGGGCGGCGTTTTTGTTGTGTAACGGTAGTTTCGATATGGGCTACGCCCTACTCAACCACCGTTTGTCTAATCTTACAATGAAGCGTGGCAAGTACGAGCGATAACGTCGTCCTGCTGTTCCTTTGTAAGGTTGATGAAGCGTACTGCGTATCCAGAAACGCGAACTGTGAAGTTAGCATACTCTGGCTTTTCAGGATGAGCCTGGCAGTCCTTGAGTTTTTCAACGCCGAATACGTTTACGTTCAGGTGGTGAGCACCCTTAGAGAAGTATCCGTCAAGAACGTTTACAAGGTTAGAAACGCGCTCGTTTTCATCGTGACCAAGAGCAGAAGGGTTGATTGTCTGTGTGTTTGAGATACCATCAAGTGAGTACTTGTATGGAACCTTAGCAACAGAGTTCAAAGACTTGATAAGTCCCTTTGTTTCTGCACCGTAAGATGGAGAAGCTCCTGGTGAGAATGGAGCGTGAGCCGGACGTCCGTTAGGAAGAGCACCTGTAGCCTTACCGTATACAACGTTAGAAGTAATAGTAAGGATAGATGTTGTAGGCTCAGCATTGCGGTATGTAGGGTGCTTCTTAATCTTTCCAATGAATGTCTTAAGGAGCCATACTGCGATTTCGTCTGCTCTGTCATCATCCTGACCGTAGCGTGGGAAGTCTCCTTCTGGCTTGAAGTCGCATGCAAGACCGTGGTCATCGCGAATAACCTTAACCTTTGCATACTTGATAGCAGAGAGAGAATCTACTACGTGAGAGAAACCTGCAATACCAGTTGCGAATGTACGGCGAACATCTGTATCGATGAGGGCCATCTCAGCAGCTTCGTAGTAGTATTTATCGTGCATGTAATGAATAGCGTTCAATGTGTTTACATAGAGGTCGCAGAGCCATTCAAGCATTACATCATACTTGCGCATAACTTCGTCGTAGTCGAGGTACTCAGAAGTGATTGGCTGCAATTCAGGACCAACCTGAGCGTATGGTGTAAGTCCAGCACCTTCGTCTTTACCGCCGTTGATAGCGTAAAGAAGAGCCTTTGCAAGGTTAGCGCGGGCACCGAAGAACTGCATTTCCTTACCAGTCTGTGTAGCAGATACACAGCAGCAGATTGAGTAATCATCACCCCAGATTGGACGCATGATGTCGTCGTTTTCATACTGGATAGAAGATGTATCAATAGAAATCTTTGCAGCGTACTTGCGGAAGTTTTCTGGGAGTCTCTTTGAGTACAGAACTGTGATGTTTGGCTCTGGAGAAGGTCCCATGTTTTCGAGTGTATGGAGGAAGCGGAAGTCGTTCTTTGTTACCTGTGAACGTCCGTCCTGTCCAAGACCTGCAACTTCAAGAGTAGCCCAGATTGGGTCACCAGAGAAGAGCTGGTTGTAAGATTCGATACGAGCAAAGCGTACCATGCGGAACTTCATTACCATATGGTCTACGAGTTCCTGTGCCTTTTCCTCATTAAGGATTCCCTTCTTGATATCGCGCTCGATGTAGCAGTCCAGGAATGTAGAAATACGTCCTACAGACATTGCAGCACCGTTCTGTGTCTTGATGGCAGCAAGGTATCCGAAGTAGAGCCACTGGAATGCTTCTTTTGCTGTTGTAGCTGGCTTAGAAATATCAAAACCGTAAAGGGCAGCCATAGCCTTCATACCCTTCAAAGCCTTAATCTGCTCAGCAAGCTCTTCGCGCTGGCGGATAACTTCTTCTGTCATTGTTCCGTTACCGCAGTTAGCCTTGTCAGCTTCCTTCTGCTCGATGAGGTAGTCAATACCATAAAGAGCAACACGGCGGTAGTCACCTACGATACGTCCGCGTCCATAAGTATCTGGCAAACCAGTAAGGATGTGTGCCTTGCGGGCCTTGCGGATCTCTGGAGTATATACATCAAATACAGCATCAGAGTGAGTTTTGTGGTACTCTGTGAAAATCTTGTGAAGTTCTGCATTTGGCTTGTAGCCATACATTTCGCAAGACTGCTCTGCCATTTTGATTCCACCGAAAGGCATGAAAGCTCTCTTCAAAGGCTTGTCAGTCTGAAGACCTACAACCTGCTCAAGCTCCTTTCCTTCCGGACAAATATATCCAGCCGGATGAGAAGTAAGGCCTGTTACAACATCTGTATCAAGGTCAAGAACCCCTGATCTCTCCTTTCCATCAAGACCAACTGACTTCTTATTGTGTTCTTCCTTCTGAAGTCTCTGAAGCTCAGCAAAAAGCTTTTCTGTAGCCTTTGTAGGGCCTGCCAGGAATGATGAGTCACCATCATACTGTGTGTAGTTTGCCTGGATGAAGTCGCGAACGTTGATTTCGCTTGTCCATAAACCGTCAGGATTAAATCCTTCCCATTCTGGTCTTAAAGTCATATAAAACCTCTTTTGCCTTGGGACTCCTTTATGATTCCCGCAGCGATATTATTTACCGATTTCCGAACAGGACTCCTTTATGATTCTTGCGCGGAATGGAAAAACTTTCCGTATCGGTCTGATTACATATTAATACATTGTGTACAATTTATCAAGCAAAAAAGAATAAAAAACACTAGATTTAACGCAAAAAACGCTATATCTAGTGTTTTTTTATCAATTAGAACTTGAATGTAGCACCAACTTTAGTGAATGGATAACCAAGTTCAGCGTTCAAACCAACTTTGTCTGAGAAGAACCAGTTGATTCCGATTGCTTCGCCAAAGTGTACATAGTTAATTGACCCTGCATTTGTAACTGGGATATTAGCACCAAGTCTTGTAACGACGTAAACATCAAGTGTGTCTACTGGAAGCTTTGCATGATAAGCTGCTTCTGCACCAAAGAAAATGTCCCACCAATAATATTTATCATAATAATCTACAGTATTACCACCAGAAGTATACCACCAATGAGATGTGTATCCATGTCCACTTACACCAGCAAATCCACCAAATGTGAATGGAAGCTTCCAGATTTTTTTAGCATACTGAACTTCTACCATTACAGGAGGCATGAACCAGCCATTTGTATAACCAGCATATGCCAAGTCAGAAAAATCAAGACCTACATCTGCAGTAATGAGGAACTGTCCCTCTTTAATTCCGCCACCATAGTTACACCAGCTCTGAGACCAGTCAAAGTCTTTTGCAGACAATGAAGCACCGCATAAGAGCACCATAAGAGCTGCTACCAAAGAAATCTTTTTCATAATATCTTCTCCTTTTTGATTATGAATAATCATAGAATACCGAATTGAGAAAAAATTTGCAAATACTTTTACAAAAAATTGAAAAATGTCAAAATAAAGGAATCGGGGCTTTTGACTAATCTAATTCGTATTCTGTATCAGGAGCAACAATTTCTACGTTTGTAAAGCCGGCTTCTGCAAGGTGTTCCTTAAAGCCCTGCTGCTGGTCTAATTCTCCATGAATCAGATAGATTTTCTTAAGGCGGCTTGTATCAATTTCCTTAAGCCATTCAATCATTTCTGAGTAATCGGCATGAGCTGAGAATCCGTTACACTTCTCTACCTTTGCTTCTACCTGATATTTATCACCAAGAATTGTTACTTCCTTCTGGCCATCAAAAATGCGGCGGCCCAAAGTGTTCTCTGCCATGTAGCCTACAATCATAATTGTATTGCGTGGATTTGAAATCTCGTTTGCAAGATGGTAAAGGACACGGCCTGCTTCACACATACCATCAGCTGAAATAATAATCATAGGACCTTCCTTTTTATTGAGGGCCTTAGAGTCTTCTACGCTGGTAGTATACTGAAGGGAATTGAAACCGAATGGATTTTTATGATGCTTTAAGAAAGCTTCGTTTACACTTTCGTCGTAACATTCCGGATGTACACGGAATACAGAAGTTGCGTTACTTGCCATAGGAGAATCAACATAAATAGGCACAACCGGTATCTTTTTCTGGTCTGTAAGAAGATGTAAATAGAACACAAGCTCCTGGGCACGTTCAATTGCAAAAGATGGAATAATGATTTTTCCTTTCTTTGCACAGGCATCGCGAACAATGCGGATAAGTTCCTTCATTGCAAGATCATGATTGTCGTGCAGCTTATTACCATAAGTTGATTCAAGATAGATATAATCAGGAGCAGGGAAATCTGTAGCAGGATTACGGATGATTGGCTTACATTTACGACCGATATCACCGGTAAAGAGAATGCGGGTTTCTTTTTCCGGCTCTTTTGGATTTGGATTAATTGTAACATTTGCAAAAGCAGAACCAAGAATATGTCCTGCATCAAAAAACTCCAGCTGAACATCCGGGGCTATAAACATCTTTCTATTATAAGAAAGAGAAATAATCTGATTTGCAGCGGCTACACAGTCGTTTTCGTCGTAAAGAGGTTTCCAGGTAAACTTTTCCCCTTTTTTGCGGGCCTGCTTAGAAAGGAATTCTGCATCGTGAGCCTGAATGCGGGCAGAATCCATCATTACAAGGTTTGCAATATCACGGGTTGCAGGAGTTGCATAAATATTTCCACGCCAGCCCTTTTTTGTAAGCAGAGGCAAAAGCCCGCAGTGGTCCAGATGTCCGTGGGTAAGAATAACTCCTTCAAGTCTTTCGTGATCTATATCAAAATTGCGGTTTTTCTCATCTGATTCTTTACGCTTTCCCTGAAAAGAACCGCAGTCTATCATAAACATTCTGTCATCAATTGAAAAAATATGCTTTGAACCGGTAACTTCTTCTGCTGCACCGAGCGATATACATTTAATTGACATAATAGCCCCCCATAGATGTTAATAATTAAATTATAAGACCTAAAGTGGAATTTAACAAATAAAAATGTTATAATTGCCGATATGGCTACAAAGAATTTAGATTATAGTGTTCTTTATTCGGATGAGGATATTGTTGTATTAAACAAACGCAGCGGCATTTTGATTGCGGCTGACCGTTATAACGAAGATGCGCCTCGCCTTGATCTGCTTGCTCAGGAAGAATTCGGAAAACTTTTTGCTGTTCACAGAATAGATAAAGATACTTCGGGACTCATTATTTATGCCAGAAATCCGGAAGCCCAGCGTGCACTTTCCATGCAGTTTGAAAAGCGCGAAGTGCAGAAAACCTATCATGCCCTGGTTTACGGTCATCCCCTCTGGGAGACACTTGATGTAGATTTACCTTTGCAGCCGGATGGAGACTCCCGCCACAGAACTGTTGTAAATAAAAAGTTTGGAAAGCCTTCTCTTACCAGCTTCCGCCTTATCGGCACCTGCGGTCCTTATTCCTGGATAGAGGCCATGCCTAAAACCGGTCGTACCCATCAGATTCGTGTACACCTTGCAGAAAACGGCCTTTCAATTGTTTGTGATCCTCTTTACAGCGGAAATCAGAAACCTGTACGCCTGAGCGAAATCAAAAAAAAGTGGAATGGCGATGAATATGAAGAACGCCCTCTTTTGAGCAGACTCGCCCTTCATGCCTATAAAATTGAATTTAGGCATCCACGAACTGAAGAAAAAGTTTCTTTTACTGCCCCCTACCCTAAGGATATGGACGCTACAAGAAAGCAGCTTGCAAAAATCTTTGGAGTAGATCCTCTGGTATGAAAAAAAGCATAATAACTTTTTTTTCACTTTTCTTTCTTTTATTTTCTCTTTCTGCAAAAGACATTACAGATTACGGTTTTCATTTTTCTCTTATCCTTTTTCCCTTCTACACTTATGAACACGGTTTTCTGAACGAATATGTATACACAACTGATTATAACGACCAGGAATATAAGCTTAGTGAATTAAACTGGTCTGTAAGAAACCATACACTGGGATTTGCCGCAGATTTTGGCTGGAAGTGGATTTCGCTGGATGCAAGATGTTCTTTTGGCTTAAACGGCAGCAGCGCTTCTATGTTTGATTCTGACTGGCAGAATCCTTCTGACCATTCTATGAAAACAGAATTTTCTATAAGCGAGAATACTCAGAATAATTTTATTTCTTTTGAATATGGACTCAAGGGAAATATTCCTCTTACCCCAGAGAAAAACTCTTCTGTCGTATCTTTATCCTATAAACCTTCTGTAAAATACGCCTACAGCTACTATTCATTTTCTGCAAGGAATGGCGAAGGCTGGTATGGAAGCAATCATTCTCCAATTGTCCCTTACGATTCTCCTGATGCAACCCATTATGAAAAAGGACAACTTTGCGGCATAGACTATGTTCGTGAGCATCAGAATGTTTTTATAGGACAGGGCTTCACCTGTAAGTTATTTGATTGTCTGAACTTTGAAGTGAATGCTGATATCAGCGTTTATTCACTTATTAAATCAGTTGATACTCACTTTTCAAATATGGAAAGCACTGCTGGCACGGATTATCTGGATGTTATGCAGGGATATTTTGATTTCTACAGATTTTCTGCTTCAATCAGCTATAATTTTATAAAAGACTTTTATATTGGTGCAGATTATGTCCTTACAGCTCAGAATCTTATTCAGGGAACAAACTACAAAAGACCTTACGGGAACTCAAAATACTCTCGGGATACTTCTGTAATTTCCGGCAGTTCAGCTCAAACCCACAGTTTTACTATTTACATAAAACTTGCACTTAAAGATACTTATTTTATCTTTTAAAATCTCTTAAAAAATCTTTACAGAATCTACTGCAAACTTCAGCTTTGATTAATTACTCTTTTTTACTCTGACGCTTACGATTCTGCGTCCGTTTACGTCTTCGGCAGTATAGAGATTTTTATCTTTTATGAATACCATTCCGGCTGAAGGTAAATAACCTATCTGTTCAAGAAGCCAGCCGCCTACTGTATTCATTTCATCAGATTCAAGATTAAGACCAAGGATTTCATTAGCATCATCAATCTTCATATCACCCGGAACAATAAAGGTATTAAGAGAAACAAGTTCTACCTTATCTTCCGGAGCTGAATTATCATAGGCATTTTCATCTGACATGTGGCCAAAGACAACTTTGAGAATATCTTCCATGGTGATAATTCCGTCTGTCTGGCCCTGCTCGTCTAAAACTACGGCAAACTTATGCTCGCTGGTTCTGAACTGCTGAAGGATATCAAGTACACTCATGGTACCAGGAATGAAAAGAACCTCTGCCATCTGGCGTCCGGCAAAACCTTCGCTCTTATCAATATCTTCTGCACAAAAGAGGACCTTTTTATAATTAAGAACACCAACTACATTTTCACGGTTTCCATTAAAAACTGTAAGTGTAGAAAAACCGGATGTAAGGAACTGATTTATAACTTCGTCGTAGTTTGCATTCTGATTTATCATGCTTACCTGGGAACGGTGCTTCATAACATCGTTTACAGAAAGGTCATTAAACTTAATGATTTTATTAAGCAGGCGGCTTTCGTCCTTTTCAATAGTTCCTTCGCGTGAACCTACATCAATAAGTGTTTTAAGTTCCTCTTCTGTAACAATAGCTCCTGCAGGCTTCATGATTTTCTCTACAAGTACAACTGCTCCGTGAGAAAGTTTTTCGAAAAGCCATACAACCGGGAAGAAAAGCTTTTCCAGCACCAGAAGCGGAATTGAAGAAAAGCAGGTAAATGATTCGGGATGAAGGCTGGCTGCAGTTTTTGGAACAATCTGGGCAAAGGTTGTAATAAAGAAGGCTGTAATAAAAGGTGCAATGGCAGTTGCAGTTCCCTTATTGTTCTCTCCAAGGATTTTTATAGCAAGGGCTGTTGCGAGTGCCGAGGCAAGAGAATTAAGGAAGTTTGTTCCGATAAGGACTGTTGTAAGCAGACGGTCCATATTTGCCTTAAGGGCTGCAACCTTTTTTGCATTGCGACGCCCCTGCTCTACCATATTGCGAAGTTTCAGGCGAGGAAGAGAAAGATAAGCTGTTTCCGACGAAGTAAAAAATCCTACGCAGAGAATGAGGACAAAAAGTTCTGCGGCAGTTATGATATATTCTTTCATTCTTCTGCCTCCTCTTCATCTTCAACTGCAAGCTTAAAAATCTGGATTCTTTCTACACGGTGTGCCTGAATCTTTTTAATTGTAAAACGCCAGCCTTCAAAATCAATTGTATCTCCGGTCTCAGGCATACGGTCTATCTGTTCTGCAAACCAGCCGCCTATTGTTTCGTTTATATTTGATTCCAGTGCAATATGCAGATCTTCCTTGAGATCTCGCAAAAGCACAGAGCCGTTTATTTCAAAATCAGATTTATCTTCAACATTATCAAAATCAAAAACTTTACCGCGCAGAGAATTTTCTCCAGGCAGGGCAAAGATTTCGCGGGAAATATCTTTTTCTGTAATTACGCCATCGGTACCGGAATATTCATCAACAATAATTGCCATTGAATCGTGATTTTCAAAAAGCAGTTCCTGAACCGAAGTGATTTTTTTTGTACCAAGGATAAAAAGCGGAGGTCTCATTACCTTCTGTAAATTAAAAGTACTCTGACTTTCCTTATAGGCTAGCATATCCTTGAGGTAGATGATTCCAATGATGTCATCAATTGATTCGCGGTAAACAGGAAAACGTGTATAGCCCAGGCGCTGGGAAAGTTCTACGATATCACGGTAGCTTGCATCGTGAGGAACAGCGCGGATTTTTGTACGAGGCACCATGATGTCCTGAGCTTCCAGATCAGAAAACTTAAATACCTGAGTCATCATGCGGTTTTCATTTTCTTCTATTACACCGCTTTCTGAACTGATATCAAAAAAGGTTTTGATTTCTTCTTCTGTATAAGACTGTTTTTTTGCATTTGTCCTGATGCCGAAAATGCGGAGAACGCAGCGGGCTATAAAGGTTACTATTGCAACCACCGGTCTCATAAGAATCACAACTACCTGAACAAAAGGAGCAAGTGCGTAGGCTATGCGGTCAGGACAACGGGTTGAAATTGTTTTTGGTGTAATCTCTCCAAAGATCAAAAGAAGAAGAGTTGCTATAAGAGTTGCTATTCCTACACCCTTCTGGCCAAAAGTTTCCAGAGCTAATGATGTAATAATAGAAGAAAGAAAGATGTTTACAATGTCGTTGGAAACTAAAAGGGTGTTGATAAGGCGCTCTCTGCGGTCTAAAAGGCGGCCGGCAATAAGAGCGCGCTTATCTTTATTTTTTCTGAGAACTCTAAGGCGCAGCTTGTTCATTCCAAGAAAGGAACTTTCCGAAATGGAAAAGAGCATGGAAAGAACAATCAGCGCTGCGAGAAGTATGAATATATAGGGCGAGGAGCTTGCATCCATATTATTTGAAGTATGCAACTCCGGCTGCAAAGAGGTTTTCGCAGGTAGTTTCGCTTTCGTTTGTAAGAGGATTTCCGCCTACGTTCTTGAAGAGGTCAAGAGAAGCGCCGTTGCGGTCTAAGCCTACACCGCGCTCTGAGTGTCCCATCTTACCGAGAACGTGTCCGTCTGGAGATGTGATACCTTCAATAGCGAATGCAGATCCGTTAGGATTATCAGGCTCTGTGATTGCAGGGCGACCGAACTCGTCTACGTACTGGGTAAATACCTGTCCGTTTTCGAAGAGGCGTTTTGCAGTTGCTTCATCACAAACAAAGCGACCCTCACCATGACTGATTGCGATAAGGTGATTACGCTGGTCGATTACACTAGGGTGCATAGCCCAAGGTGATGTAGCAGAAACGATGCGGGTGCGGACAATACGTGAAATGTGGCGGTTGATTCTGTTGTAAGTCAATGTTGGCATATCAGGAGTCATATCGCGGATTTCGCCATATACTGCAAGACCGGTCTTAACAAGAGCCTGGAAGCCGTTACAGATTCCAAGTACAAGACCGTCGCGCTTTTTAAGAAGGTTCATAACTTCTTCGCTGATGTTTCCGGCCTTGAGTACGTTTGCAATAAACTTAGCCGAGCCGTCAGGCTCATCACCAGAAGAGAAACCACCGCTGAGGGCGAGAATCTGTGCATCGCGCATTTCGCTGGCGAGGCGGTCGAGAGACTCAGTAAGCTGAGCCTGTGTGCGGTTCTGAAGAACTACAATCTTTGTTTCAGCGCCGGCCAGATTGAAGGCACGGGCCATATCGATTTCGCAGTTAGTACCTGGGAATACAGGGAGCAATACCTTTGGACGGCTTGTCGGCTGTACGAAAGCAGGAGCCTTGCGGATATCGCTGAGAGACTTGTGGATATCTGTTGCCCAGTCAGGAAGCTTTGGCTGTACCTCTGCTCCACTAACGCGAGGGAATACTTCCTTGAGTTTGTCTTCCCATTTATTTACACAGTCATAAAGGCTGATTTCAACTTCAGGATTTGTAACTCCACCGAGAACGGCATTTTTGATTACGATTGCAGGCTTGTCTGTTGTCATACCAAGCTGTACGAGAGTTCCTTCAACAAAGGCTGCCTTTTCAAACTCAGGTACATGAGCAGATGGAACTTCTACAATGATGTTTCCGTAAGTTGGAAGGAAGAGGTCTTTAAGGTTTGCAGGTGCGTCAATGTTTGCACCAACCATGTTACCCATAGCCATCTTTGTAACTGCTTCTGCAATACCACCAGGTCCAACAGGATACATTGCGGCAATGCGGCGGGCCTTGTTGAGTTCGTAAAGTACATCAGAGTTCTTAAGGAAGGTTTCGTAATCAGGCTCGAGAAGATCTGAATATGGAACCTTTACCATATAGATATTGTTTCCGCTTACCTTGAAAGAACCGCTCAAAACGTTTGGAGCTTCATCGTGAGTTACGGCAAAGCTTACCAGAGTATGTGGAACGTTGATATCTTCAAAGGTACCAGACATTGAGTCCTTACCACCAATTGAAGCACAACCAGATTCTACCTGTGCGTCGATAGAACCAAGCAAAGCAGCTGCAGGATAGCCCCAGCGCTTTTCGTTTACTGCACGGCCAAAGAATTCCTGGAAACTGAGGCGTGATGTGCGGGCCTTACCACCAATACAGGTGATTTTTGCAAGGCTGGACAGCACGGCAGTTTTTGCTCCGTGCCATGGAGACCAGTTTCCAACACGCGGGTCAAAGCCGTAAGCCATGAGGCTTGCAGTTGATGTTTCGCGCGGTGTCATTACAGGAATCTTTGCAGACATACCTGCTTCCGGTGTATTCTGATATTTTCCTCCATAAGGGAAGAGAACTGTACTTGAACCGATTGAGCCGTCGAAGCGTTCACCAAGACCGCGCTGAGAACAGCAGGCAAGGTCGTTGATGTTTGCAAGCCATGCATCTGTAAGATGATTCTTTACACAGCCCTCGCACTTTACAGGCTTATTGAGTTCTGCGGCGGCAGACTCAAGAGGATTGCAAAGTGGAGACTTGCTTGGTTCTGCAGGCTGTTCGATGAGGGCAGTTGCTTCGTGATGAGCACCAGCGGCATCGAGGAATTCACGGCCAATGTCTACGATTGTTTTACCGCGCCATTTCATAACGAGGCGGTTTGTATCTGTAACTGTTGCGACAACAACAGCGTTTAAGTTTTCTTTCTTAGCTTCTTCAATAAAGCGGTCTACGTCGGCCTTGCGAACTACAACGGCCATACGTTCCTGGCTTTCAGAAATTGCAAGCTCAGTTCCGTTGAGACCTTCGTACTTTTTAGGCACTGCATCAAGATTGATGTCCAGTCCTGGAGCAAGCTCACCGACAGCAACTGATACACCACCGGCACAAAGTCGTTACAGCGGCGAATCATAAGGCTTACTTCTTTATTGCGGAAGAGGCGCTGAATCTTTCTCTCTTCAACAGCATTACCCTTCTGAACTTCAGCAGCGGCAGTTGTAACAGATTTTACAGTGTGAACCTTTGAAGAACCTGTTGCTCCACCAATACCATCGCGGCCTGTACCACCACCAAGAAGAATGATGATATCGCCCGGCTCAGGGCGCTCGCGGATAACTGTATCTACAGGAGCAGCAGCGATAACGGCACCAAGCTCCATACGTTTTGCGGCATAGCCAGGGTGATAGATTTCTTCTACCTGACCTGTTGTAAGACCAATCTGGTTTCCGTAGCTTGAGAAGCCCTGGGCAGCTTCGCGGCAGAGCTTAATCTGAGGGAGCTTACCCTTCATAGTGGCAGACAGTGGCACAGTTGGGTCTGCGGCACCGGTAATACGCATAGACTGATAAACCCAGCTTCGTCCAGACAATGGGTCACGGATAGCACCACCAAGACAAGTTGCGGCACCACCGAATGGTTCAATTTCTGTAGGGTGGTTATGAGTTTCGTTTTTGAACATCATAAGCCAGCGTTCTGTTGCGCGAGGATCGTCGGCAGCAAGCGGCTTACCATTTTCATCTGCTGTGTAATGTACGTCTATATAAACCGAGCAGGCATTGTTTTCTTCCGAAACTTCCATATCGTCAAGCTTTCCATGCTTTTTAAGATACTTCATTCCGATCACAGCCATATCCATGAGGCAGACTGGCTTATCTGTGCGGCCGGCATACATTTCTGTACGCATAGCCTGATAATTTTCAAGAGATTTTTTGAAGAGAGGTGCATAAGGACCGTCTTCAATTTTGATATCCTTAAGTTCTGTAAGGAAGGTTGTGTGGCGGCAGTGGTCAGACCAGTAAGTGTCGAGAACGCGGATTTCTGTTTCAACAGGGTCGCGGCCTTCGCCCTTAAAATAATCCTGAAGGAATACGATATCAGCATGGTCCATAGCAAGGCCCATCTTGTTACGGTACTCTTCGATTTCAGAATCATTCATCTTGATAAAGCCTTCTACAACAGGAATGTCTGCAGGCTCTTCAACATGCATCTTTAAGGTTTCAGGTTTTGTATCGTCGGTAAGACGTGAATCTACAGGGTTAATAAGATAGTTCTGAATCTTTTTGATTTCTTCGTCGCTTACCTCGCCTTCGAGAACAACGATTTTTGCGCAACGAACAACCGGTGGTTCAGAGAGAGTTTTTACTCCCTCAGCCTGTAAGCCTGCTCGAAGCAAAGAAAGACACTGCTCAGCAGAGTCGGCGCGCTGGTCGTACTGGCCCGGAAGGAATTCCCAGATGATTTCGCGGCCTGTGTGCTTAGGCAATTTTTCTGTAAATACGAAATCGCTTTGTGGCTCAGAGAAAATGCGGGTTGCAGCAATTTTTGCAACTTCTTCACTTACATTTTCAATGTCGTAGCGGTTGAAATAACGAACTGCCTTAACTCCGGCAATTCCCAAAAATCCATTGATTTCAGAAAGATAACGGCGAGCCTCGTTTTCAAAACCAGGTCTGCGTTCAACATATAAACGATACATAGAGCGATTATAGCAAAAAATCAGATGATAGACTATACTTTTTAATATGTTGATTGCAGTTGTTGATGATGAAAAGAATATCCGCATGGCTCTTTGTGCAGCATTAAAGAAAGAAGGATTTTCTGTAGTTGAATACGAAAACGGAAAAGAGGCCTTTGAAGGACGTCAGCAGCAGCCAGCCTTATATCTTTTAGACATCATGATGCCTGTAATGGATGGAATTACCCTGCTCCGCACTCTTCGGGAAAGCGGCGATAAAACACCGGTAATGTTCCTCACTTCAAAAGATGATGAATTTGATAAGATTTTAGGCCTTGAGCTTGGTGCAGATGATTATCTATGCAAGCCTTTTTCCATGCGGGAAGTAATTACAAGAATTAAGGTGATTCTGCGTAGAACAGGAGCGGCCACGACTGCAGAATCTGAAAATCAGCCTGAAGAAAAAGCCCCTTGCCTTAAAGCCGGGAATATTACAATTTATCCTTCTTCATACACTGCAGAAAAGGACGGCACTCCCCTTCAACTTACAGTAACAGAATTCCGCCTGCTCAAAACCTTTGCCGAAAATCCGGATACAGCCCTAACCCGCGACCAGCTTATCTCCGCTGCATACCCGGAAGACACCTATCTCAACGACCGCGCCGTAGACTGCCACATAAAAAGATTGAGAAAAAAGACCGGCAGCGAATGCATAGAAACAATTTACGGCCTTGGTTACCGCTTTAATTCCGGAGCTGCAAAATGAAAAAGTTCAATTTTAAACTCCGTCTGCGTTTTCCCATAAATATTCAGATTTCTATCTTCCTTATTTTTGTTGCTTTTATTCCTGTTGCCGCAATGATGATGCTTAAAACATACGAAAGTCAGATGCTGACCATGATAGAAAACTCAAATGTTCAGCAGGCAAGAATAGTTGCTTCAAGTCTGGCCATTAACCCGGATGCAGGAAAAGCACTTTTGAAAAACATGAAGGGAAAATTTGATGCCAGAATCAGGATTCTTTCTAAAGATGGAAAACTACTTGCAGATTCAAGTACTCTGGAAAAGGATACTGACACTACGGAAGACCAGCAGGAAAGTGATTTCAGCGACCGCACCCAGTATGCATCAGCTGCTGCAGCATCCTCAAAATCTGAAAAATCAGTTAAAAGACCGGCAAATACAACCTTTATTTACAGACTTTTTTCCATTCCGGTCCGTGTTTACAGAAAAATGCGCCCTCCGGCAGCAAGCTTTACCAGCGCAGACTTTTACTCTGGAAAAATCATTTATGATGGAGAAGAAGTAAAAGCGGCACAGGAAGGCCGTTACGGCGCAAAAACAAGAATCTCCGGAGGCGGTCAGGTTTCTGTTACCCTCTACTCTGCCATGCCTGTTATGAAGGATAATGAAGTTATTGGTATTGTCCTTGTTTCCCGCTCAACCTGGAGAATATTGCAGAACCTTTATGAGCTTAGAATTGACCTTGCAAAAGTCTTTCTCTGGTCTCTTCTTTTTATTTTGATTGTTGCAGTTTTTCTTACATTCAGAATCAGCTATCCGCTTAAAAAACTTGCCCGCCAGACCTCTGAATGTGCTGATAAAAAAGGCCGGATTGATGCAAGCCTTGTAGAAAAGTTTACAGGCCTTAAACGCAAAGATGAAATTGGAGATTTGAGCCGTTCCTTTAAAACCCTTATTCAGAAACTTGATTCTAAAATCAGATATACCCAGGCTTTTGCTTCCGACGTAAATCATGAGTTTAAAAACCCGCTTACTGCAATCCGCTCTTCTACAGAAGTTCTGATGGACTCTTCGGATGCCGCAGAAAAATCAGCCTTTACCCAGGCCATTATTGATGAAGTTACCCATCTTGAACGACTTTTAACCGGAGTAAGGGGTATTTCAAAAATTGAAGGCGCCGAACTGCCAAAAGAAAATATTCCTCTGCAGGCTTTTACACAAAATATTGCAGACTCTGTTTTGAAAAATTATCCGGATAGTGACATTGAAATTCAGATTAAAAATCTGCCTGATACAATTCTGATTCAGCCGGATTATTATGAAAGGATTCTTTCAAACCTCATTGAAAACGCGGCAGGCTTTGCAAAGCATATTCGGGTACAGCTTGAAAGAATTACCTGGAGCAAAGGGCTTTCTTCCCTTGTAATTAAAGTTTCTGATGACGGGCCTGGAATTGCGGAAGAAGATATTTCAAAAATCTTTGACCGCTTTTATTCTAATCGTGCCAGCTCTCTTTCAGATTCAAAAAACAAAATTGCTCACACAGGGCTTGGACTTTCTATTGTAAAAGCAATCTGCGACGAAATGGAAGGTGAAGTTTCTGTAGACCGTGACAGTGAACTTGGCGGTGCTCTTTTTGAAATAAAACTCCCACTAGAATCGTAATCTGCGTTTTCCATATTCTGAAAAATAACACAATTTCGCCATAATTCTGCCTTATTTCTCTTTTAGAGTTGAAATATCAAAACAACTTCTAAGAGAGGAAAAAAATGGAAGAAATCAAAGAGATCAAAGAAAAGACACAAAAAAAATCAAAGGGAATAGGCTTTAAGCTGCTCTTTATGAGTCTTGTAATGGGCCTTCTTTTGATAGGGCTTTTATGCATCAGCGGACAGCTTAAAAGCAGAGAAAATACTTATAAAAAGGCAAAATATGACATTGCAAATTCTGCAGGAGGCATTCTGGATTTCACGGGCCCTGTAATTGCTGTTCCTTATAGACATACCTGGACAGAAAACGTTTATAAAGATGGCAAGCAGTTTAAGGAAACAAAAGTTGATGAGGCTTATTTAATACTTCAGGCAGACAACACAAGAATTAATGTTAATCTTAACAGCGAATTAAGAACCGTAGGTATTTATTCTTCTCCTGTTTTTACAGGAAACGCCGCAATCAATTCAATTTTTTCATATACAAAACTTAATGATAGCAGCAACACCATTTATTATCCGTCAAGAGCAATTTTCTGTATTAAAATCGATAACTCTTCGATAATGGAACGACCTGTTTTTACAATAAATGAAAAGCAATTATCTACAGATCTTTATACAATCAATGGAGCTCAATACATAGGCTCAGCTCTTCCTTACACAGATGGAAAATACAATTTTAAGGTTAGTCTGGCTCTACGCGGCGCAGAAAAAATCTCTTATTCTATTTCTTCAAAAGAAACCTACTTTAAGCTGCAGTCCGACTGGCCTTCTCCAGGCTTTACAAATTACACCTTCCTGCCGGATACCCGAACAATTAATGACAACGGCTTTACCGCAGAATGGCATATTCCTTTTGGTACAGATGATTTACATCAGTATATCGGTGCAGACCTCATTGAATCTGTAAATCTCTACAAAAAGCTTCACAGGGCACTAATCTACGGCTTCTTCTTTATTATCATACCATTCCTTATTCTCTTCCTCTTTGAGATTTTCGCAAAAATCCAGCTCCACCCTATGCACTATCTGCTTTCGGGGGCAGCCACAGTGTTATTCTTCCTGCTTCTGCTTGCAATTTCTGAACACACAATGTTTGAACCAAGCTATATTATTGCAGCCCTTGCGGCATCGGTAACAGTTTCGCTTTATCTGATTTCAATTACAAAGAAATATACGCTGGGTATCATCATGATGCTGATATTCATTCTGCTTTACAGCTTCCTCTATTTCTCATTAAGGTCAGAAGATTACGCTCTCCTGCTTGGTTCAATCTTTGCCTTCAGTATTCTTGTGGGAATTATGTACGTAACAAGAAAAGTAGACTGGTATAAGCTGGAAAGAAAATGAAAAATTTTATAAGAAAGGTTATATCCGAAAAAGACACAAAATATCTGATGATTATGTCGGGCTTTTCAGTATTCCTTTCTCTGTGCCGTATCATTTATACGGCACAGAATATGTATGCCTTTCTTTTATGGAATCTGTTTCTGGCATTCGTACCCTGGATTATTGCAAAGCTTCTTGAATCTAAAAACTTCAAAAAAAGAATTGAAATCCCAGTCATGATTATCTGGCTTTTAATGTTTCCTAATGCGCCTTATCTGTTTACAGATCTTATACATCTGGGAAAAAATCCTTTTGCTCCAAGATGGTTTGATATAACTCTGCTGCTTTCATACGGGATGACAGGTTTTGCATTCGGTTTCTACAGTCTGAGAACAATTGAAGGAAAAATAAAGAAATACTTTCGGGGAATTAATCCCTTTTTTATAAAGGCTTTTATTATCTATCTTTCAAGCTATGGTATATATCTTGGACGATTTTTAAGATGGAACTCATGGGATGTTATTACCAATTTTGTTCCGCTTGTAAGGGATGTGTTTAAAACAATAAAGCATCCCGTTCAGAATGCTGCAGCCTGGGGCTTTACGATTCTGTTCGGGACGCTATTAAATATTCTATTCTTTATATTAGAAGCGGTAAGTACCGGTTGTGATAGTTCCGCCGTTAGAATAGATGTCGAAGTTGACTGACTTCTGGGCAGCGGCGAGTTCGGCATAGAATTCGGCAAGGTTGTTTACCTTTTTGCCGTTTACAGCTGTAATTACGTCGCCGTTCTGGATGCGGAGGCTTGCTGCAGGAGACTTTTCTTCTACATTTGTTGCTACAACACCCTTTACCTTTTTGTCGTCAATCTTGAGCTGTTCGCGAGCCTTATCTGAAAGAGGACTTGCGATAAAGCCAGGCCACATTCTGCTGTTGTTGATATCATTTTCATTTGCACGTTCTTCAATCTTTACAACAATGTCAGAAATGCGTTTTCCGCCACGGATAACAGTAAAGTTTGCAGTTGATCCTGCTTCAAGGCTTCCAATATCGCGTACAAGCTGATTTGTAGATTTTACCTTTTTACCGTTTACTTCAATGATATAGTCACCAGGCTTGATTCCGCCCTTGAATGCCGGAGAGTTAGAGAATACTTCTGCGGCAAAAGCACCTACTATATCACCAACTCCAAGCTCTTCTTTATATTCATTTGTTACATCAACAAGTGAAACACCAACCCAGCCGTAAACAACCTTACCCTTCTTGATGAAAGAATCGATTGCAGACTTAAGATTGTTGATTGGGATAGCAAAACCAAGACCTACAGAACCACCAGAGCTAGACGCTATCCATGTGTTGATACCGATTACTTCGCCATAGATGTTTACAAGCGGACCACCTGAGTTACCCTGGTTGATTGCAGCATCTGTCTGAATATAGTCGCTGATTGCAGACATGTGGCTTTCTGAGCGGCCTACAGCACTTACAATACCCTGAGTTACAGACTGGCTGTAGCCGAGAGGTGCACCAAAGGCCATACAGATATCACCAGGCTGAACCTTATCTGAATCACCAAGCTTTGCAACAGGAATTGATGAATCTTTTGACTCAAAAGAAACAAGGGCTACGTCTATACGGCTGTCTGCACCTACAAGTTTACCTTCAAACTCGCGGCCATCATTAAGTTTAATAGAGATTTTTGTAGCTGAACCGGCAACGTGGTTATTTGTAAGAACATAGAAGGTATTTCCAGTTTTTCTTACGATTACACCAGAACCAAGACCTTTTGATTCATATTCACGCTGATTGTTCTTATCGCTGTCATCGCCATTCTTTCCTCTTGGGCTTCCAAAGAAGAATTCAAATGGATTAGACATTCCTCCAAAGGGGTCTGTATAAGTTTTTGTTTCTGTAACATCAACTTCTACAACTGCAGGAAGCATTGTATTACTGATGGAACGGAAGGAATTCTGAAGGGCTTCTATAACGCTCAAAGATGAATATGCTGAAGAAGAAGCTGATGATGACGAGTAATATGGTTCGCCAGGTCTTTTTGGAGGATCTGCAAAAAGTGAAGCAGATAACAAAAGCAGCATTGAGGCTGCGGCAATTACTTTAGTTAGTTTTCTCAATTTTTTAGCTCCTTGCGGCTCGCTTTATAATTTTTGCCGCTCTTTTAAAATATAACTAAAAAATCGAGAAAAGGTAACATAAATGTTTTCTTATTTTTCCTTAGTTCTTGTAATCCAGGGCAGTGAGAACTTCGTTGTGGTCTTCGAAAACTGCTACAGTGTGCTCTTCGTGGCAGCTTACTTTGCCGTCGCAGGTAAGAACTGTCCAGCCGTCATCTGCAGTTTCTACATCCGGAACTCCAAGATTAATCATAGGCTCAATTGCAAGCACCATACCAGGCTTAATGCGTGGATTCTGGCCGCGGAAAGGACAGTTTGGAACACTTGGATCTTCGTGAACATCAAGCCCTACTCCGTGTCCACAGTAATCATAAACTACGCCATAGCCGTTACGAGTTGCAATGTCATAAACTGCATTTGCAATGTCGCTGATTCGGTTACCTACAACACAGGCTGCAATTCCGGCACGAAGACATTCTTCTGTAACCTGCTGAAGTTTACGAACCTTAGGATTTACGTTTCCAATCAAAAGAGAATGTGTTGTATCGCTGATGTAGCCGTCCATATCAATTCCAACATCGATACTAACCAGGTCGCCGTCTTTAATTATGCGTTTTTTTGAAGGAATTCCGTGGATTACTTCGTCATTAATACTGATACAGGTAGCCCCAGGAAAGTCTTCCCGCCACCAGGCAGGCTTTCCACCGTGAGAGAGCATATAATCTTTAAACATATCGTCTACCTGTTTTGTAGACATTCCAGCCTTTACCTTTGGGATAAGTTCGTTAAACATGTCGGCAGTAATGTGACATACTTTGCGGATGCCGGCAATTTGTTCGGGTGTTTTGAGTTGAATCATGTAAATATAGTAACACTTTGTAAGAATTATGGCTAGAGTTTTTTGTTAGCAGAAACTTACATTCTTTTTTCAGCTTCGGCCAAACATATTTCCGAAGTACTCAAATCACCCAAGCGGCGGTACTCTTCGCTCATTTTGCGGAGGAAGAAGGCGTCGTTTCTGGTACCCAGGTTCAGGTCTAAGGCTCGTTCGTAGACGTCCAGGGCAAGTTCGTCGGAAATTACGCCGTCTATATTGTGTTTTAAGATGTTCAGGGTAAAATCTATTACTTCCGGGAAGAAGATATAAAAGTACTGGTAGGAATATTCCATCTGAATTATCTGCTCAAGAAGAATCATTGCATCGTAATATTCACCGCGGATTACCAGCTCTTCTGCAAGAATGTAACCGTAGTCCATAAAATCTTCGCGGGTAAACCATTTTTTCAGGCTGAAATCTGCATGATTCATCTGCATGCGTTTGAACTCTGCAACTGCTTCGTCTTCTTTCTGATGCATGAGGGTATAAAAAATCAGCTTGGCCCGGCTTTCTTCATCTTCGCGGGCCTTGAGCCAGTCGTAATAATTAAAGCTGTCTGCATTCTTGTAAGAACGTTTGATTTTGATAAAGAAAGATTCGTCGAAGATTGAGCGCTGGCGGGCATCTGAAAGAACACGATAAGCCTGAGCAACTTCACTAAAGGCATCTCTTAGAGTCGGGTCTCCTGACAAATCCGGATGAAGAAGTTTTGCTTTTTCACGGTAAGCACGTTTTATTTCGGCAAGAGTGGCATTAGGCCGCACTCCAAGAATCTTATAAAAATCTTTCATTACGGCTTAAATATTTAGAATATTTTGAAGATTTTTTCAATATCAGGCTTCTGGATAATCATTACAGGGCACTTTGAATGTGCAAGAACTTCGTTCTGGTCTGTAGAAAGAACATTGCGTTTTACATGATGCTTTTCTGCATCAGTTTCATTTCCACCAAGAATTATAAGATCTGCCTCATATTCATCTGCTGCGCGCAGGAGCTCTGTAAAAACACCACCATTTCTAAGTTCAGTTTCGCACTTTACGCCCTTAGAGCCGGCAAGCATCTGAGCATAGGCAAGGTAACGCTCACCGTCTTCCTTGAGGCGCTCTTCGTAATCATAGCGTTCATCGGAAACAAGAAATTTATTCATGGAAAGGTATTTTACAGTGGCAGTATCAACAACATAAACAAACTTGATTTCAATATTATAGGAACGGGCCATCATAATTGCATACATCGATGAATGAACCGATGAACGATGTCCGTTTACTGCGACAATCATTTTTTTGAAAAAACTTTTCGCCATATTGTCTCCGACGCCTTTGTCTTTTTATAATTGTAACACGGCTTTTTATTTTTTGGAATTTTTCTTTTTCAGAGCCTTGAGTACAAAAACATTTTCACGGTCTCGTTCTTCCAGAGCACTTTCAATATAAGCCTTGGTTTCACGAGCCTGTGGAATAATCATTTTATCCAGAGCATTTACACGGCGCTGGGTTTTACGAACCTCTTCTGCAAGACGCCATACTATTGTTCTTATAGACGCCATCTGGGTAAGCAGAAGCAGCAGCTCAAAGAAAGCATTTATAGTTGCATCCATGTTTGCATCTGTTCCTACAAATGAATAAAAAAGCTCTTTTTCAGGCATAATTACATCGATTGTAGGAAAGGACATACCACCAATATTTACGCGCTTTTCTGTAAAATCAAAATCATAATGAGCCGCGTGAGAAATGCGCTCAATCTGGTCCGCACCGTCCAGCATAAGCATACGCTTAAAAGCCGGGTAAGCCTTTGCAACAGCCTCATCAATATCCTTTTCCAGAAGCTTTACGCGTTCTACAAGATGCATAAGTTCGCGAACAAGGATTTCTCGTTTTTCTTCGAGCAGCTCATAGCCGTTGGTTGAAACCGCCAGCTGCTCTTTCATCATGAGAAGGTTTGATTTTGTTGGTGCGATATTTAGTCTTGCCATAGGTTACTTCCTTGCAGGTGGTTTCGATACGCTCTGCGGGCTACTCAACCACCGTGGGCAGGTACTTCTCAATAAATTCCGGCTTAATTCGGGTGAGTTCTTCGCGTGGAAGTTCACTCAAGATCTTCCAGCCGATATCCAGAGTCTGTTCGATTGTACGGTCTTCGTATTCGCCCTGAGCAAAGAATTCTTCTTCCAGTCGTTTACCAAAATGAAGATATGCGCGGTCAAGCTCACTAAGTTCCTCTTCACCGATAATTGCAGCAAGGTTTCGGATAGACTTTACCTTCGAATAAGAAGCAAAGAGCTGGCTTGAAACATTGGCATGATCTTCGCGGGTCATATCTGGGCCAATACCATCCTTCATCAAGCGCGAAAGACTTGGAAGACCTGCAACCGGCGGATAGATTCCTTCCTGGAAGAGTTCACGGCCAAGTACAATCTGACCTTCGGTGATGTAACCTGTAAGGTCTGGAATTGGATGCGAAATATCATCATTTGGCATTGTAAGGATTGGAATCTGGGTGATTGAACCTTCACTACCCTTTACACGACCGGCACGCTCGTAGAGTTCTGCAAGGTCTGAGTAGAGGTATCCTGGGTAACCTTTACGGCCAGGAACTTCACCACGGGTTGTAGATATTTCACGCAGGGCCTCGCAGTAGTTTGTCATATCTGTAAGAACAACAAGTACGTGCATACCCTTTTCAAAGGCAAGATATTCTGCTGCAGTAAGTGCACAGCGAGGAGTAATGATACGTTCAATAGAAGGAGCATCTGCAAGGCTCTGGAACATTACTACGTTTGCAAGAACTCCGGACTCTTCAAAGGTATCTACGAAGAATTTTGCAACGTCGTATTTAATACCCATGCCGGCAAAAACCATAACGAACTTTTCGTCTGAGTTGCGGAGCTTTGCCTGGCGGATAATCTGAGCAGCAAGCTTGTTATGTGGCAGACCGTTTCCAGAGAAAATCGGAAGCTTCTGTCCGCGAACAAGAGAGTTCATTCCATCGATTGAAGAAATACCTGTCTGAATAAAGTCGCGGGGATAAATACGCGCATAAGGATTCATAGGGTTTCCGTTTACATTGCGCTTTTCGCTGGAAATGATTTCCGGATATCCGTCTATAGGCTTTCCAAGACCATTGAAAACGCGGCCGAGAAGTCCCTCACCAACACGAAGTTCAAGAGGCTCGTCCAGGAATTCAAAAGTTGTTTCGTCAAGATCAAGACCTGTTGTAGATCCAAAAATCTGAACTACAACTGCATCTTCTGAAATATCAACTACCTTACCGATACGTTTTTCGCCCAGGCGGTCGCGGACACAAACAGTTTCATTATAAAAAACATTTTCGGTGCGCTTAAGGACAACGATTGGTCCGTCTACAGATGTAACACCACGATATTCAATACCTTTCATTTCGCACCTCCCTTATCTGTACATTCGTTCAACTTCGCTGATCTGAGAATCAAGATGATTCTTTACTTCGTTGATCTTGTCCATTTCTTCGTTTTTATAAACCATTTTGATTCGGACAATTTCATCGCAAACAGGAAGAGCCACAACCTGAGTAAGAGGAGCACCAGCCTTAATGCAGGCAGCGGCCCTCTTGTAATAAGTCATTATAAGTTCAAGAATTGCAATCTGCTTGTCTGTTGAACAATATTTATCAATATCATCAAAAGCATTCTGCTGAAGGAAGCCGTTCTTTATCATTTCTGCAACTCTCAGAACAAGGCGCTCTGCATCCGGCAGGGCATCTGGTCCAATAAGGCGGACAATCTGCTGAAGACGGTTTTCATTTCTTAAAAGTTCAAGGGCTTCCTGACGAAGGCTTCCCCAGAGAGGATTATGAACTTCCCACCAGTCCTGAACTTCTGCTGCATATTCTGAATATGAATCAATCCAGCCGATTGCAGGATAATGGCGGGCATTTGCAAGTTCGCGGTCCAGAGCCCAGAAACAGCGGATAAAGCGCTTTGTATGCTGGGTAACAGGTTCAGAGAAGTCACCACCTGGAGGTGAAACTGCTCCAATAACAGAAACAGAACCTTCCTGACCTTCAAGGGAAATAACACGACCAGCTCTTTCATAGAAAGAAGCAAGACGGGTTGGAAGGTAGGCAGGGAAGCCTTCTTCGGCAGGCATTTCTTCCATACGGCCGGAAAGCTCACGAAGAGCCTCTGCCCAACGGGATGTTGAGTCTGCCATGATTGCAACTGCCATACCCATGTCGCGGAAATATTCTGCAAGTGTAATTCCCGAATAAAGGGAAACTTCACGGGCAGCTACCGGCATGTTAGAAGTATTTGCAATAAGGATTGTTCTTTCCATGATAGAACGGCCGGTACGAGGGTCAATAAGTTCAGGGAACTCTGTGAGTACCTCTGTCATCTCGTTTCCGCGTTCACCACAACCGATATATACGATTAAGTCTGCATCACACCATTTTGCAACGGCATGCTGAGTCATTGTTTTTCCAGTTCCAAAACCGCCAGGGATTGCTGCTGTACCACCCTTACTCAAAGGGAAGAATACATCGATTACACGCTGACCGGTAATAAGAGGCTCGGTAACTCCAAGCTTCTGAGCATAAGGACGAGGCTTACGAACAGGCCAGTACTGGGCAAGTCCGATTTCTTCGTCCAGTTCAGTTACAGCAATTACGTCGTTTACAGTATAGTCACCAGTTCCTTTAAAGCTCTTAAGTGAGCGGCCACGTACACTTGGCGGTACCATTATTTTTTCTGTAATAGATTCAGTTTCTTTTACGGTTCCAAGCACCATGCCAGGCTTGATTGGAGTTCCTTCCCCTACACCCTCGCTGGCTTCAAAATGCCAGATCTTTGATTCATCAAGAGGCTGAGTTCTTTGGCCCGGCAGCAAAAATCCGCCTGACTGTTCATACATTGCCTTAAGAGGACGCTGGATACCGTCATAAATATTTCCAACTAGTCCAGGGCCAAGGCGGAGAGAAAGAGGACGTTGTGTACAAACAACCTTTTCACCGATATGCATACCGGTATCTTCCTCATAAACCTGAATGGTTGCGTTCCCCTTGTTCTGGCGGATAATTTCACCAATAAGTTTTTTTTCACCTACATCAACTACGTCATAAAGACCGCAGCCGTCGAGTCCTTCTGCATAAACGATTGGACCTGAAATGCGGGTAATTTTTCCTTCTATCATATCTGGCCTCCGAACAAGGTGTCTGAAAGCTCTGAACGGTTAGCATCGAGAAGTTTTTCAATCACTTCGTTCAAAGTAAGTCGCGAGCGGAAATTCTTATCTTCTGTTTCAAGGATGATTCCCTGAGGCTTTGCAAGGCCGAGATCTTCTTCATAAACTTCGGCACCAAATTTTGTCTGTGCACAAGAAAGAAGTTTATCTCCAAGTTTTTTTGAGAGGAAGTTTTTTGCAGAATCCAGAGAAAAACCGTAAACCTTAGCATTTACTTTATGCTCTGCCTTCTTAAAATCAAAATTACGGGAAGCAAGTTCTAAGCGTTTTTCTTCTGAAAGTCCTTCCAGATATTTATTGATATTCTGAATAATTGCATCCTGAATAAAGGAAACCTTGAAACGTTCTTTTTCCAATGGAACAACAGCTTTTCTGTCTGTTTCAAAAGACTCAAGCTTATGTTCAAAAAAGCTTCTTTTTTCGTCAGCTGCCTTTTGAATATCTGTTTCAACGGATTCAAGGAGAGTCTGGCAGTCATGATCTGCCTTCTGAAGCATACGTTCTGCTTTTTTGCGTGCATCTGCCTGAATCTCTTTATCCAAAATATCTGTAGATCGTAATTCCTGCATACTAAACCTCAACGCCTACGGCTTCTTTAATTGCATCTGAAAGAGTTTTCTTACCCTTGAGATGTCCGTTTAAGCCGGGCACTTCTACTATTAGAGGAAATCTTCCTGTTTTTTGCCATGCGATTTCTTCGTCTTCAATCTGACTTGCAGCCTGCTCTGTTAAAATAAGTACGCGCGGAATTTCTGAAGAAGGAACATTTACAACGCCACCTTTACCCGTTACACGATTAAAGGCATCCAGAACCTCGGCCCTGGTTTCTGCTGCAGTTCCATCAATTCCTGTCAGTTTAAAGGCAAGGACAATTTCTCGCTCGCCAATAATATAAAATTTCAAAGTTGAGAACCTGCCGTCCTTTTATTTGAAAAGGATAAGAACTCCAACGAGCATTCCCCAAAGACAAATACCTTCTGCAAGACCTACGAATGGAAGTGCCTTACCAGAAAGCTCAGGATTTTCGCTCATTGCGCCCATTGCAGCAGCACCGATTTTACCTACGGCCATACCACCTGCAATACAAGCAAGACCTACTGCAATTGCGGCAGCAAGGTATTTCATAGCACCAGCTGATGCAGCAGATGCAGCAGCAGCGTCTTCAGCGAAAAGCATTGCACTGCCAGCCATTAATGTGATGAAAGACAAAAATCTCTTTTTCATAAAAAACTCCTATTTCAACTCAAACTTAAATGGTTTGAACTCTTTACCAGTTTCATGGAAGAACTTGCTGAAGAATTCGTAATACTGAAGACGTATTACCTGAATTGCAACAATCATTCCTTCCAGTACAATAATCAGGGCATTACCGGCAATTAAAACTATAATGCCGCCTACACTGCCCGGTCCGCCTACCATATTTGTAAGCGTAAGAATTGTGAAGTTTAATACTGCATGTGAAAGCGCAAAAGCACCTACACGCACAAAACTTACTGTATTTGAAAGATAGCCCGAAATAACTTCGATTATCTCTACAACGCTTGAAATTATATAAGTTCCAAAGCCGTTTTCGAAAAGCGGTTTTTCACCGTTTGCTGCACGTTCAAAAGGTTCTGCAAAAGCAGCAAAGAAAAGTGATACTGCAATAATCACAATATCATAAACGGCTACAGTATGACTTGTAAGAACCAGGCGAAGTACAAGGGCAATTACGTACCAGAAGAAAACTGCTCCTGCAAGACCGTTCTTACCTAAAAAGGCTTCGGCATACTTTTTTCTCATCAGGTTATTGATGATATTCAAAAGAAGTCCGCAGGTATTGATTACAAATCCAATTGCAACTGCTACTCCAAAGACACCAAACATTACATAAATTGATTTTGGATCTGCAGAAGGCATAAGGTGCAAAATAGGTGCATGAGGAGTTCCAAAGAAGCCTGTTACCCATTCTGCAAAAGGCTCGAGTACAGTTTCTGTTCCAAAGAACTCACCTGTCAAAAGTCCCATGATAGAACTTGATACACCAATTGATATGAAAATCGGAGCAAACTTATTCCATCCTCCAACCTTAATTACATTCAAAGCCATCAGAATACCGGCAACTACAAAGAAGAGTCCCTGTCCAAAATCGCCGAACATAATTCCAAAAAGAATTGTAAAGAAAACAGCAACAAAAGGTGTCGGGTCAATTGCACCATAAATTGGAGAGCCGTAAGAGAAAATCATTCGCTCAAAGCTCTTTACAAGTTTTCCGTGTTCAAGTTTTACAGGAACCTGCTCTTTGCCAGAAATTACGCTTGGAACTTCAAAAGGTTCGTATGCACGGATTGCAATGCGGCCTTCTGTAAGTTCATCCAGGCCCTTCATATAGTTTTCTGTCTCGCTTGCAGGAATCCAGCCGGTAATACGGTAAACAAGTTCTGTAGATTCCAGACGGCGGGTAATATCTTCTATCTGTACTGCAATTGTAAAACTGCCTAAAAGGCTTTCAAGCTGGGCACGGTGAGTTTCTGCAAAATTTGCCTTTTCTGTAACTAGCTCTTCCAAAGCCTTATCTGCATCAGCTTTCTTTTCTTCAAGACCTTTGAGGGCAGACTCTGGAACACCCTTAAAATCAGCTGGTACATCCAGTGCTACAAAGTTATGATTTTTAAGCTCGGCATCCAGGGCAAAGCGGCCCTTCTTAGAAGATGCAACAAGCACATGAGAAGAATCGTTTCCAAGTTTAATTACAACCGCAGAACCTTCCAGACTGTCTTTTAAGTCTTCAAACTGATTTTCGGGAATGCGGCCAATGCGGAGAGACAAAAATGACAGATGCTCAAGTTCTGAATAAGAAACCTTAAGGTTAGAAAAAGCCATTGCTTCTTTATAAGCATCGTTTACCTTGTGAGCTTCTTCTGTAGCATCCGCAATTCTCTTTTTCAAATCTGTATAAGCAGCAATTAAATCTGCAGCCTTTTTGCGGTCTTCATCACGAGGAGCTTTACAGTCTTTAATATCAGAAAGTTCTCCCTCGTAACCAAGTTCTGTATAAGCCTTTGAAAGGCTTTCGTAAAACTGAGAATCTATATTAAGTGAAGCATCGGAATCAGGATCTTCTGAAGTTCCTGATTTTGCTGCACTCTCTTTTAGCTTTGTCTGAAACTGAAAATTTTCTTTTTTACCTATATATTCAATTACAGAAGATATATCATTCTTAAGCACCATCAGCTCAAGAAGCTTCATTTCTGCGGTCCTAGCCATTTATACCTCCAACGGCTTCCATAGCCTCTTCGGGATTTACATTTAATCTTATACTTTCAACAGCAGTACGTATACAGCTGAGCTCAAAATTCTTCATTTTATACCAGCCTATAAGGCCACAAGGATCCGATGGGAACTGATGAAAAAGCAGGCTTGCTTTTCTGCAGATTTCAACACGGTTACGGCGTTCTATCCAGATAGGATCAATCTGCCAGACTTGTCCATCTACATGCGGATTTACAAGTGAAGCATATTTCCATTCAGACCATGGTCCATATTCATCCAGAGGCCAGTCCAGAGTTTTAAGGGCAGGAGCCGAAACAGGGTCTGAAGGCCCCGGTTTATCTGTAACATAAATCAGATTATGAATTATATCTTCAGACTTCATCTTATAATAAAGTCTTAGGCGCAGGGCCCAGACTACATTTTTAATAATGAATTCCTGACGGTAAAGTGCCAGCAGGGCATCCCGGGCTTCCCCCTTCTCTCTCTGGGCAGACTCCCAAAGATGGCGGCAAACCTGAATATCAATTTTGAATTCAAGCTTCTGCTGTTCGTGGATAGCCGGTACTTTATTATACCATGAAAAGGCGGTTCTAGCCGTAATCTTTTTAATATCCGGCCAGGCTTTATAATTGAGGGAAGAATACTTTCCAAGATTTATAATTTGAGGAAGAGTCTTTTCTCCCTTACAGAGAGAGGCTCCAATTTCTTTAAGATTTTCACCTTCAAAAAGCAGAAGCTGATCTACAAGAACAGGCTCGGGCTTGTCGTATGCATCTATGAACTTGATATAATGGCCAATAAAATCAGAAAAGGCCTTTTCTTCGATTTGCTGAGAAAGTAAAACTTCTGGAACAAGTGGCGGCTGACTTCTGAAAAGCAGAGTCCATAATTCTCCCAGAGATTTTGCTGCAAACAGCTGATGAGCACGCTTAATTGTAAAGGATTTTCCTAATATTCCGTTGGCTTTAGCAAAAACAAAAGCATCTGCACCCGACTTATCCATACGCCAGCTCCTATCAGATCTGCTTATGAAAAAATCAGCTTATCCAGCAGGGATGAAAAAGCCTCGGAATTCTGAGGTTTAGCTGCAAGAGACTCTTTATAGTCTTCTATTTCTTTCTGGTATTTTTCTGCAACTTTCTGATGATTTTCCTGATATTCAGCTTCGAGCTTAGCCGCTATTTCATCGTAACGGCTTTTATATTCTGCATTATATTTTGCCCGGGCATCGGAAAGACGGCGGTCTACTTCCTGAGCGGCATCATTAATAAGTGCCGACGCATTTTTTTCTACCTCAAGAAGATGATTGATGGCATCAATTTCACTTGTATTCTCTGCCATATTATTGCCTCCTGTCTACTCCATAGATTCTATCAGTTCATACACTTCCTGGGAAGTCTGTGCCTGCAAAAGGTTCTTTACAAAGTCTGGATTACTTACCAGCTGTAAAATATCACGAAGCACATGAAGATGTGTTTCAGTATCTTTTTCTTCGAAAAGAATTTCAAAAATTACATTTACTAAAGAATGTTCAGGATTTTTTTCTGGTTCCGGGGAGTCGAATTCAATCCCCGCGCGGCTGATTCCTACCGCTACCAGAGTGTCCCCCGCAGAAGCGCATAAAGCGTGGGGAACAGCAACATAAGGGAAAACAGCAGTACTCATTTTCTCTTCCCTTGCAACAAGGGCTGTCATTGCTTCCTTTCTGTTTAATTCAGGATTTTTAGCAACCAGTACCTCCAGAAGCTCTGCAAAACATTCTTCTTTTTCTGTGCTTTCCAGAGCTACTTTTATGGAAGACGGAGAAATGAAACTGCTAAGCATTTTAGTGCCTCTTATTCAGCAGCTTCTGATTCTGCCCACCAGTTACCAGTTGTTGATTCAGAAGTTGTATCTGCAGCTTCTACTGTTGTAGGAACAAGATCCTTTTCGATCTTTGGCTTTTTATTAACAAGTGCAAGGCCCAAAGAAAGAGCAAAGAACAAGAAAACCAATACGAAAGTTGTTTTGGTAAGAACACTACCAGAATGTGATCCGAATGCAGCAGTTCCACGGCCACCAAGAAGACCCATTCCGTTTTCACCGTCGTCCTGAATTGAAACAAGAAGAACAAGAAGAAGACAAACGATTACAAAGAATACCAGAAGAACAACACCAATTGTACCCATAATTTATTTCTCCAAAAATTTTTAATCGAATAAAGTGTAATATATTTTAGTGAAAACAGCCTTTTTCGTCAATGTAATTTCTCAAAACAAACGGGCCAAACCAGATGATTCGGCCCGTTTATTATAGTTTTTTTTTAACTTAGTAGTTTTTATTCAGGAATTAAAGTTCCTTTGTAATAGCTAATACATCGCTATACTGCTTTCCGTCTTTCTTAGTTGCAATTACCTGAACAGTGTATGTACCGCTTGCAAGTTCATTGATTCTCTTGAATGTAAGGTTACTACCGTCTGCCTCCTGTGTAATATCTTTTCCATCTACACTAAGGAAGCGTACGAGAATATGTGTTACATCAGCTGCATCTGTACCAGAAATAGCAAAATCAACATTACCATTACTCTTCAATACACCATTCTTTACATTATCACTACCCTGGGTTGCACTAGCAGTAATTGTGCCATAAGAATCATTAATTTCATAATTAATGATAGACTTTGTGTTATAGCTGGCTTCAACTGTCTTATTGCCGAATACAGAAATCTTTGTAATCTTCTTATCACCAGTTGTAATTTCAGGATCATTCCACTGGAGGAAAGGATGATGATTCATTTCAAGATCAGTAAAGGTTGTCAATGTAATATCTTCATCTTTGAAAATATGATATTCAGTCAAAGAACCTGTTTTATTTGTTGATTTAATCATACCACCGTTAAGGTCATAAACAATCTTAATAAGGTTGATTTTTTCTGTACCATAAGCTGTTTTTCCTGAAAGCTCAGAAATCTTAGTTGTATCTGTCTCACGGCTACAAGAAGAAGATTCACCAACAACATTTACAGCCTTAATAGAAATATCAAATTTCTTTGCAAGAGGAAGTTTTACAATACAAGATTTTGAACCTGCAGAAAGTGTACCATCTACACGAATATCACTTTCCCAGAACACTTCTTTAACATGAACAGTTTCTTCATCTGTTTCTGCACCAAAAATCTTATAATTTACAGGACTAGATCCATCACAATTCTGGATTGTAAGTTCAAAGTACTCTTCATTATTTGATTTATCTTGCCAGCTGATAAATACATTATAATTGTTTCCATCTGCAGATCCATCTACATAGTATGCTGCAAGACCTTCCGGAGCATCTGGAGCCTTATTCAAAATATCCCCCAGAGCAAGCTCTTCATTCTTTGTTTCACGACCAGGAGCTATAACAATGATATCTCCCCAGGTACCAATTGCTACATCTTTAGCAGAATCACCAGTACCTTTTGTCATATAAAAATAAATTCTGAAATTATAGCGACCTGGTTCTACATTTGTAACTTCGTAAGAGAATTTTCCGACATTTTCTCCAGAACATTCTCCACTCTTTTCTGTTCCTTCGATAACCGCATTTGTATTTAAGTCATACAAGGCAGCCTTATATTTTGATGCAAGAGGAGTTGTTGTATTATCAGTAAAGGTTCCGGCAAGTTTTACCTTACCTACAGTTGTTACTCCTTCACTTGAAAGCTTAAATGTAACAGCCTCATTACTTGCAGGAGCACCATTTTTCATATCAAGGCGACGGCGACCTTCAAGGATTTTTAAGGTTGGATCATTCTTTGAGTATGCAGACATTGTCAGATACCAGACATCATAAGAAAGCTCAACTTCTGCTTTACCTGAACTAAATGAAAGTGTGTATTCATCAATCTTATTACCCTTTTCAGATTCACCTTTAAGTGTAATCTTTCCAAAAGTATCTGGTGCTGCATTAGATGCAATTGCTTCCGGGTTGATAGTTCTTGCTGATTTTGTTCCGTAATCAACAGAGTTATCAATTCCAATCTGAATTACAGCCTTTTCTGGATTGCCAGAAACAGTTGCATTACTAAGATTCGAACAACCTGCAAACAGGACTAGCGCTGCTGCAGCCATCAGGAAACTTTTAACAAATTTCTTCATTTTTTTCCTCCATACCGTTTTCATCTCCGGTTTAATACTACTATTATTGTTGTATCTATATATTCCGTTCCCTTTTCATCAGTAACGGTTAATACCAGTTTTGATTCTTTATTAACTTCAAAATCGTTTTCAGGCAAAAAGGCATAAATACGTTCGTTGCAAAGTGTTTTTTTCTGCACCTGCCCATCTTCAAGATTTTCTTCTACCCACAAATACTTTGCAGCACCTTTAGGAGCAACAAGACTTGAGTTAAAGCCTTCAATAAAGGTATATCTGATTTCCAGCATCTGCTCCTGATCAAAATCTTTATCAAGCAGATTACTCTCTTTTGCTGGTGTTGGTGTGAGTGTAAAATAATTCTCATTAAAATTATTTATCATCTGCTCATAAGAATTTGTGCAGGAAGAAATCAAAAGGAAAATCAAAAGTCCTGCTGTCAAAGAAATATTTTTAACTTTACTTTTCATCACTTCTCCCCCCACCTGTAAACATAACCTGCATATAGTGATGGTGAAACTTTTCCGATTGTGTCGTATTCGCAGTTAATGTCGAATTCAAACCATTTAATCTGCATTCCGGCGCCTGCGCTCATAAAAAAAGAAAAATCCGGTTCGCCGATGATATAGCCCTGAGAAGAGATAAGAGCCAGGGAATTGATTTTTGCCCCCACCTTAAAAGTTGTGATAATTCTTATATCATTATTCCATGGCGAAAAGGCGTAGCCTGCCGGAAGGTAAAGTGCTGCAGACCAAAGTTTTGGTGCATCTACGTTTTGACCGCCAATTTTGTAATCTGCAGGAAAATCACTTGCCGGGAAGCCTGTGCTGAGTATAAGACCTGCACCAACAAAGAATGGAGAAATCTTTTCTGAATAAAGATATTCGCTGCGGAGATTTACAGAAAGCAGATATGGCCAGGTCATATAATTTATTCCTGCACTAACAGAAAGACTTGAAAATCTCTGATGTAAAAAGTTTCCACTACCCCGGCCAGCCAGAGAGGCATCTGTAATCAGCATTGCTGTATCATCAAGATATGGCTGAGGCTCTACAATATAAACCTTACCGTTTTTATAACCGGCATACATTTTATCTGCGGCATAATCAAAATCAAAGGCTGTAAAATCACCTTCCGTAATACCTTCCTCAAACAAGGCATTTGAAACAGAAAGAGGACGACGGGAAGAAATACTGTATACCATAACCTCGCCCTTGTCGTTACGAACAGCAATCAGGTCAGGATCTTTAAGGGCTTTTATGGCTGTAATGGGGCGGCCTACGGCGATTGAATAAAGAGTGTTACCTGAAAAATCTGTAATTTTGAAAGAGTTTCTTCCGTCCTGGAAAATTACATAAACGGAGTCAGAAGAAAAAACGACCGGCACTTTTGCCCGTGTGTATACTCCCTTTATATGAGATATCTGACTGCTTGTATAACTGTTCCAGATATAGGCATTTCCATCAGTAGAAACAGTAGCAAGGTATTCTCCATTTTTACTGAATTCCAGTCCATAAACCGGAGCCTTGTGACTTGTAATTGTATGGGAAATTGAACCTGCTGTTACTCGCAGACGGAAGTGTACCTGAACTGAATAATCATTAAAGGCGGCTGCGATATAATCTGAACTATTGCTTACTGCAAGAGCAACGAGGGCTTTGCGGCCGGTAGGATCTGCGCAATCTGCAGAATAATAGATTTCCTCAACAGTTTCATTATCAGAAAAGAGCTTGCGAACTATAAACTGACCGTCTTTTGTGATGACGGCAAAGTATTCACTACCCCCTTCTTTATAGAAGGACATTTGCGAAACCTTTTCATCGTAAAAAAGGCCAACCAGAGTGTAATCTGATGAATCATAAACTGAAACAGACTCACCGTTAGACACTGCCAGAAGACTGCCATCCTGACTTTCAGTCATCAATAAAACTTCTCTCTCGCTGCTGATTATCTGGGAATAAAGACGGGTGTTAAAGAAAATAAAAAGAAAAACAAACTGTATAAAAGCAATTTTTCTATTCATACCCTTGTCCGATTTATTCCTAAGAATTCCAGCATGGGTATTTTAGCAAAGTGATACAAACTTGTAGTCAGTAAACACGCACAAAAAGCAGTGAATTTTTTATTGAAATTTTATGATTTTTTTCACAAGCCAACAATCGAAAATCCGTTAAAAAAAATAAGACCAGTGATTAAGCTGGCCTTAGACACAACTAAACCACCGGTCTAGAGATCCCGAAACACAGGCTGCGATTTGCCCTAAGATTGCGAACTAGTGAGCAATCACGCAGCCTGCCGTTTTGCCCCTGCAAAACGGTCGTTCAATTATACTTACAATACACAGATAGGTACGAATGTTTCTGCCTTGAGTGATGCACCACCGATAAGACCACCGTCGATATCTGGCTGAGCGAGGAGCTCTGGAGCATTAGAAGCCTTCATAGATCCACCGTACTGAATGATTACTTCGTCTGCAACCTTCTGGTTGTAGAGTTTTGCAATGTATCCGCGGATGAACTTGTGGATAGCCTGAGCATCAGCTGGAGTAGCAGTTTTACCTGTACCAATAGCCCAAACTGGTTCGTAAGCGATTGTTACATTCTTCATCTGTTCTTCAGTTACGCCTGCAAGACCTGCAGAAAGCTGGAATGCACAAACCTGCTCAGCTTCACCAGCCTCGCGTTCGCTCAAAAGCTCACCGATACAAAGGTCAACTTCAAGACCGCTTGCGAGTGCCTTGCGAACCTTCTTGTTGATAAGTTCATCAGATTCACCAATTTCGTGACGGCGTTCTGAGTGTCCGAGGATTACACACTGACATCCGATATCCTTGAGCATAGCGCAAGAAACTTCACCTGTGTGAGCTCCGTTATCTGTAGCAGCACAGTCCTGAGCTGCGAGAATGATGTTTGAACCCTTTACAACCTGAGCAACTGCATCAAGATATACAAAAGGAACACCAATCATATATTTGTTTGTTTTACCCTTCAACTGTTCAACAAGATCTTTTGCGAGAGCAACTGCCTCAGCCTTTGTTGTGTTCATCTTCCAGTTTCCAGCGATATAATGTGTACGTGCCATAAAAAGACTCCTTATAATATGGATTGCTTCGGCCTGTAGCCTCGCAATAACGTGATTAGTTTTATTTTAGTAAATTTGAATGGGAGTTTCAACATAATATATTAAAACTCTACATCCTCATCAAACAAAGGTGTACTGAAGTAGCGCTCTGCCGTATCCGGCAAAACAGTAACTACAGTTTTTCCAGGTCCAAGTGCCTTTGCAAGTTCAAGGGCCGCAGCAACATTTGTTCCGCAGGAAATACCGCACATAATTCCTTCCTTGCGGGAAAGCTCGCGGCTTGTTCTGATTGCCTGTGAATCTGTAACGATGAAAATATCATCATAAATCTCTTTATTCAAAATCGGAGGAATAAGTCCGTCACCAATTCCCATCTGCAGGTGGGTACCTACACTACCGCCACTGAGAATTGCAGCGTGTGCCGGCTCAACAGCCCATATTGTAATTTCCGGATTTTTTGATTTTAATACTTCACCAATTCCTGTAAGAGTTCCGCCGGTTCCGATTCCGGAGCAGAAACCGTCTATAGGACCATTCACATCTTCAAGAATTTCAACTGCAGTCTGCTCGCGCTGAATCTGCGGGTTAGCAGGATTTTCAAACTGCTGAGGAATAAAAACATGAGGATCCATATGCTGCATATAAAAAGCAGTATCAATACATTCCTGAATGCACTTTCCAATGTCGCCGTTATCGTGAACAAGTTTAACTTCCGCTCCATAATGCTTAACCAGTTTACGGCGTTCTTCACTTACACTATCCGGCATAATAATTACAGTTTTATAACCGCGAACCGCGCCAATAAGTGCAAGCCCTATTCCCTGGTTACCGCTTGTAGGTTCAACGATTACACTGTTTTTGTCGATTAAACCACGACGTTCAGCATCCAGAATCATATTATAAGCTGTACGGGTTTTTATAGAACCGCCAACATTAAGCCCTTCAAATTTTACGAGGACACGAGCCATATCCGGAGTTACCATTTTCTGTAACTGGATGATTGGTGTATGCCCCATTGCTTCAAGAATGTTGTTGTAAATCATTGTGTAATCTCAAAAAAAAGATTGCCGCATCAAGTGCGGCAATGACATTATTTGTCATATGATTTGACACGCAGCGAAGCTGTCGTGTCGAAATTAATTTCTCCCGCAGGCGAGTTGCCGAAGGCAAGGAGCCTGTCGGGAGTTTAAACTGTTAACACGGCAGTCAGCTTGACTGACTGTCCGTGTGAAAGTCGGTCGCTAGCGCGACCTTACCGAGTTTTACTTCGTAAAACTCGACTATTTTGTTGCGAGAATAGCGATACCAGGCAAAGTCTTTCCTTCGAGGAATTCGAGAGAAGCTCCACCACCAGTTGATACGTGGCTCATCTTGTCTGCAAGGTTGAACTTATTTACAGCAGCAACAGAGTCACCACCACCAACTACAGTCATAGCACCCTTAGATGTTGCTTCTGCAACGAGGCGGGCTACAGCTTCAGTTCCCTTTGCGAAGTTTTCGAACTCGAATACTCCAACAGGTCCGTTCCATACGATAGACTTAGAAGCAAGAATAGCGTTCTTGTAAAGTTCAACAGTCTTAGGACCAACATCCATACCCATAAGATTATCTGGGAGGTCAACTGCATCAACTGCAACAGGATCCTTATCAGCAAATTCAGCACCACCAACATGGTCAACTGGGAGAAGAATTTTTACGCCAGCTTTTTCAGCCTTAGCAAGAAGATCTTTTGCTGTATCGAGGAAGTCATCTTCAACAAGTGACTTACCAATAGCGTGTCCCTGTGCCTTGAGGAATGTGTAAGCCATACCGCCACCAATGATGAGTGTAGAAGCGTTCTTCATAAGGCTTTCGAGAACAGCGATCTTTGAAGAAACCTTAGCACCACCGATAATAGCAGTCATTGGTTTTTCTGGGTTTGTTACCATTGGCTGAATGTACTTAACTTCTTTTTCCATGAGGAAGCCGCCAACTGATTCAACTGGCATGAACTTTGCGATAGAAGCTGTAGAAGCCTGGTCGCGGTGAGCTGTTCCGAAAGCGTCGTTTACGAAGATGTCTCCATATGTAGCAAGTTCTTTTGCCATTACATCGCGCTCTGCAGGATCTTTAGAAGTCTCTTCCTTGTGGAAGCGAACGTTCTCGAGCATTGCAACAGCTCCTTCTGGAAGAGCATCGATAGCTGCCTTCTGTCCGAGTGCATCTGGGAGGAATGTAACAGGCTTTCCGAGTTTTGAAGCGAAATATTCTACAACCGGCTTCATGCGGTTCTTTCCGTTGATGAACTTTTCTGCATCAGCGTCTGTCCAGGTTTTGCCTGCTTTTTCAGCTTTTTCCTGAGCCTTTTTAACATCCTTTTTAGGATCGCCAAGGTGGCTCATAAGAACGAGAGAACGTGGGTTCTGCTCGAGAATGTATTTAATAGTAGGAAGTGCAGCCATGATACGAGTATCATCCTGTACAACTCCGTCCTTCATTGGTACGTTGAAGTCTACACGCATGATGATGCGCTTGCCTTTCAAATCAACGTCTTTTACAGTCTTAATCATCGTTTAACTCCTTTTTACCCCACAAACAATGCAGGAAAATTTACGATATACAATAAAATATAATGAGTTTTATAGACAAATTCAATTAAAATTCTGACACTCCCGTGGAAAATGCCTGCCGCCAACGGGAATGATGTTGTCGACAGTCATTTTCCACTCCGTGTCAGAACATTCCAGAGTTATCTATAAATATTTTATTGAATATTGTAAATTGCTTACTCAAACTTCGACAAGGCAGGGTTCGTTAATCTTTCTTTACTTCTTTTCTGAATTATCATTACAAGTATATGGTACCATTCTAACAATCGGTTTCTCATATTTTGTTACAATAATTTGATTTTCCTTTCCACTTTCAATCCACTCAATAACATCATCAAAGTTATCTTTCACTTCAGTTATACTCATTTGTTTCATTGACTCACCTCTAATTATTTTACTTTAACACTATTCTCATACAAAAACTCAGGACTAATATCTAAATCTTCAGTCCACATAACCGTTTGATGATCAGCCTTTGCCTTCATGAAAAAATCTATGTCTTTTAATCTTTCTGCATATTTACGATTAAAAATTTTTTTACAATCAAATAAACGTTTCTTTCCTTTTGCAAAAGTGATAAGAAGAGTAAAATCTGGTTTCGGCTGAACTGCAGTAACTGCCCATTTAAACATAATGTAAAATTATAAAAAAAACTATATAATGTAAATATGCAAAAACAAGGCTTCCACCCCACCGAAATTATTTTCTCTTCCACAACCGCCTGCAACCTGCACTGCGAGCACTGTTTTATAAACCGCGAACCCCATAAGCAGGAAATTGCAGATGCTGTAAGATTGATTGAAAGCTGCGTAGAAGCAGGCGGGCAGCCAGGACCTGACGGCACCCCACTTCCTGTAATTGACCGCATTGGTTTTTCTGGCGGCGAGCCTTTTTTGTATATGGATTTTTTGATTGAAGTTACCAAGGCCGCAATTTCTTACGACCTTATGTTTGACCAGATTATGACAAACGGCGACTGGTGGCGTGTCGAGGCTGACCTGACCGCCACTCTGCAAAAATTATACGATGCCGGTTACGACGGAAAAATCGGCTTAAGCTGGGATTCTTACCACGGCCAGAGCACAGACCGCATGCTTACTTTTATCCAAAAAGTCCAGGAATTCTTTGGCAAAGATTCGATAAATATTCAGACGGTAGAAGATGTGGGGGAAGACTCCCCCTCGCTCCAGCCCGCAAGCGGTCTTCCGCTACCCCCTCTAACGGGTGGCTCCGCCCCCCGTAACGCCCCCTGCTTCCCCGAAAACATCCCTGTCTACACCCTGCCCCGCACCTACACTTCAGAAGACCCGCGCGCCTGGCAAGCCCGCCATTGGTTCCACGAAGATTACTGCGAAGGTCCGGGCCAGATTCTCTACGTTCACGCAGACGGAAATATCGCCCCATGCTGCGGCTTTGCAAATGAAAACTCAGCCCTCTTCATAGGCACAATCCACGACAGCTTCGAAACAATTATGGAAAAGGCAGCAGCAAATCCTATGATAAAAATCTGCTATGAAGAAGGCCTCTCCCACTACCGCCGCCATGGCATAAAAAAATCGCTGCGCTCACAGAGAAAGAAGCTTCCCGGCAAGTGCAGCGATATCTGCAGCTTTTGCGATTTTGTTTGTAAACTAGATTCCGAAACAAGTTCGGAATGACAATTAGAATACTACAACAACGTCGCCGTTTGGATATTTTTCATCAATATACTTGCGAACTTTGTCACTCTGTACTGCCTTGATGAGAGCTTTGATAGCAGGCTTATTTTCGTTACCAGCTTTTACAGCAATGATGTTTACATATGGAGAAGAAGAACCTTCAATAAAGATTCCGTCTCTCTTTGCACTGAGTCCTGCATCAATTGCATAGTTTCCATTGATTACAGCAGCATCAACATCTGCAAGAACACGTGGAAGAGAAGCAGCTTCAACTTCTACGAACTTAAGCTTCAAAGGATTATCAATGATGTCTGAAGTTGTAGCAGTAAGTCCTGCTTTTGAATCAATCTTAATAAGTCCAGCTTCCTGAAGAAGAAGAAGTGCACGACCTTCGTTTGAAGGGTCGTTAGGAATACCAATGCGAGCCTTCTTTTTGATGTCTTTGATAGACTTGATTTTATTTGACTTTGAATAAAGTGCAAATGGCTCAACATGAATTCCAGCTGCATTTACAAGGTGGAATCCGCGCTCTGTGTTGAATGATTCAAGATATGGAATGTGCTGGAAGTAGTTAGCATCGATATCTCCAGATTCAACAGCTTCGTTTGGTGTAACGTAGTCTGTGAACTCAATTACCTTGAGGTCGATTCCCTGAGCCTTGAGGTCATCCTTTACGAGGTTAAGGATATCAGCATGTGGTACTGGTGAAGCACCAACTTTAATAGTCTCTGCGAAGAGAGAAGAAGCGAGTACAGCAGCTGCTGCGATTACAATAAGTTTTTTCATAATCAAATCTCCTTTGTTGTTTAATACCTATATGTTTACTAGGTTATTAAATAAATGTCAATATAGTTTTGAAATTTTTTGTCAAATCCTGAAAAATAAATCCACTTCCGCTACAGAGGCACACAATCTGCGGGGATGATGCAGATTGTGCACCTCTTTCGCTCGCGTGTCTTTATTTTTCAAAATTATCATCCGCATTCCAAAAACTATATTGATATTTATTTAATTGTACACAATATACTTGACAATTATTACAAACTTATGTATATTTTAATTGTACACAATACAGTTTTAAGTGTACTACAAACACATCTGGAGGATAAATATTATGGCAGAATTAAATATCACAAGTGCAAATTTTAAGAGCGAAGTTTTGGAATCGGACAAGCCGGTTATCGTTGATTTCTGGGCAACATGGTGCGGTCCTTGCCGCATGCTGGGCCCTGTAGTTGAAGAGCTTGCAGAAGAGCATCCTGAAATTAAGGTATGCAAGGTAAACGTAGACGACGAGCCAGACCTGGCACAGCAGTACGGCGTAATGAGCATTCCTTTCGTAGTAAGCTTCAAAAACGGCCAGGTGCACAAGTCATCAGTAGGAGTTCAGCCTAAGGAGTCGCTACTCGCCCTCCTCGACTAGAACCCGGTAATTTGTTTTCGTTATCATACCATGCGGCGATGCTGGCAGAGCCGCACGGAGCGATTTTGCGCAGCAAAATTGCGACAGTCGGATAAAATGATAATGAAAACAGCTACGGACATAAAAAAGGGGCTGTCCAAAAAGAAATGGGCAGCCCTAATTATTTTAAATTTACAAGTGAATTCAAATCTGCTAAAATTTAAATATGAGCAGAGGCGTAAGCGATAAAATCACATATAAACCA